>Ga0316628_100000236_pt1 | contig 34911 bp, 32 predicted proteins | sample OWC_Aug_M2_C1_D5_FD_207648 | JGI IMG/M metagenome (GOLD analysis project Ga0316628, IMG submission 207648) | Wetland soil microbial communities from Old Woman Creek delta, Ohio, United States - OWC_Aug_M2_C1_D5_C | ecosystem: Environmental > Terrestrial > Soil > Wetlands | place: USA: Ohio...
TGCGGGCGACCTCGGCCATGGACTTCCCGCCCTCGCGCATGCTGATGAAGAGGGTCGTGTAGTCGTGGACGGCGCCGATGAAGATGCCGCCGAAGACGACCCAGAGCCAGGCCGGGACGAAGCCGTAGAGGATAGCCATGGTCGGCCCGAGGATGGGCCCGGCCCCGGCGATGGCCGAGAAGTGGTGGGCGAAGATGACGAAGCGCTTGGTCGGGACATAGTCGCGGCCGTCGTTGACCGTGACGGCGGGCGTCGGACGGTCCGGGTCCTCGCCGAGGTTCCTGGCGATGAACTTCGAGTAGAAGCGCCCGGCCAGAACGAAGAAGACGGCGGCGAGGCCGAGCAGGACGAGGACGTTCATGAACTCTCCTAGGCGGGCCATTTTGACATATGCCACAAGTGGAGTCAAAGCTCCGGTCGGTTCCTCATTTGACAGCCCGTTCCCGAATCGGTAAAAAAGGGGCCGAAAGCGTCACAAGGAGACCCGGCATGCTGACGACCCCGGAAAGGATCATCTTCGCGCTATTGATCCTGGCCACGGCGGCGGCCTTCTTCGTCCCGATCGCCCGCCGGCTCCGGATCATCCTCGCCGGCGCGCCGGAGGACCGCTTCAAGGACCTCTGGAAGCGGCTCGTCCATGCCGTGACCAAGGTCGCCTTCCAGCGCTGCACGCTGCGCCGCGAGCGGCTCTTCACCGGGCTGATGCACGTCGGCATCTTCTACGGCGCCCTGACTTTCGACACGATGACCGTCTCCCACACTCTCGAGGGCTTCTTCGACGGCTTCTTTCTCTTCGGCCGGACCGGTTTCGGCCTCTTCTTCTCGGCCCTCATCGATGTCGCCGCGTTCACGGTCATGGCCGGCGCGCTCTTCCTGGCCTTCCGGCGCTTCGTTATCCGGCCCAAGGCCTACGCCACGACGCGCCTGGATTCAGCCGTCATCTATCTCCTGATCACTTTGGCCACCGCGACTTACCTCTATTTCGAGGCCTTCTCGGTCGCCGCCCATCCCGAGACGGCCCGCTGGTCCTTCCTCGGGCCCTGGCTGGCCGGCTTCATCGGCCGGTCGGGGATGAGCGCGGCCTCGATCGCCTCTCACTTCAAGGCCGCGTGGTGGGCCCACGTCGTCGCGGTTTACGCCTTCATCGCCTACGTCCCACACTCCAAGTACCTGCACATGTTCGCCGGGCCGTTCAACGTCTTCTTCCGCCGCTCGACCCCCAGCGGCGAGCTGGCGCCCCTCGACCTCGAAAAGTCCGAGGTCTTCGGCCTGGAGAAGATCCCGGACTTCACCTGGAAGGACGATCTCGACGCCTTCGCCTGCATGGAGTGCGGCCGTTGCCAGGACGCCTGCCCGGCCTTCGCCAGCGGCAAGCCCCTCTCGCCGAAGATGATCGTCTTCAACATGGAACGGGCCCTGCTCGCCGGCGACAAGGCGATGGTCGCCAAGACGCGCGACGGCCTGGCCGAGCTCGTCCCAGCCACCTTCACCGAAGGCGAGATCTGGACCTGCACGACCTGCGGCGCCTGCCAAAAGGAGTGCCCGGTCGAGATCGAGCACATCCGCAAGATCGTCGGCTCGCGCCGCAGCCAGGTCCTGATGCAGAGCAAGTTCCCCCCGGAGCTCAACGCCTTCTTCCGCAACCTGGAGACGAACGCGAACCCGTGGGGCATCGGCTTCTCCAAGCGGGCGGAATGGGGCGAGAACCTTGAGGTCCGCCACATCAAGGACGTTCCCTGCGCCGAGTATCTCTTCTGGGTCGGATGCATGGGCGCCTACGACGAAGGCGGAAAGGGCATCGCGGCTTCGTTCGTCAAGGTCCTCCGCGCCGCGGGCGTCCCGTTCGGGACGCTGGGGGTGGAGGAGAAATGCTGCGGCGACTCGGCCCGGCGGCTCGGGAACGAGTATCTCTTCCAGAGCCTGGCCCAGGAGAACCTCGCCCTCTTCCATCGATACGGCGTCCGCAAGATCGTCACCACCTGCCCCCACGGCTACAACACCCTCAAGCACGAGTATCCAAAGCTCATCGACCTCGTCCCTGGCCTCTCCGACGAGGACAAGTCCCGGCTGAGGGCGATCGAGGTCGTCTCCCACGTCGAGCTCATCGGCCGGCTGATCACCGGGGGACGGCTCTCGCTCAAGCCGGGATCTTCAGGTCCTTACACGTTCCATGACCCCTGCTACCTCGGCCGGCACAACGGTTTGGTCCGGGAGCCGCGGTCGGTCTTGGCCGCCGCCTTGGGGGCCAGGCCCAAAGAGCTCGAGCGGCACGGCGACGACAGCTTCTGCTGCGGCGCGGGCGGCGGATTGATGTGGACCGAGGAGTCGCTCGGGACGCGGATCAATCATTTGCGCGTTGACGAGGTCATCGGCTCGGGCGCCGGCCTGGCCGCCGCGGCCTGCCCCTTCTGCCTGACCATGCTTCGCGACGGGCTTAAGGACAAGGGATGCGAGACCGTCTCGGTCAAGGACGTCGCCGAGCTCGTGGCCGAGCGCCTTTAGGGCTCGCCGGCCGCGATGACGGAGGGTGCAGGAGGATCAGAACACGCGCTCGACGCGGATGCCGCGGGCGCGAAGCGCCTTTGAAAGCCGGGCCGCCTGCGTCCGGAAGAACGAGTCGGTCAGAGCGTCAAGCATCCCATGCCGCGCGTAGAAGGCCTTCACGGCCGGGACGTAGTTCATGCGGTCGATGAGGACGTGATCGACCGCCCCATCGAGGAGGGCGGCGAGCCGCTCGGGGTTGCCGGGCAGGAGCGGGCCGGCGAAGGCGAAGGTCGGGACGCCCGCGGCCTTGAACTCCCTCAGCGCCTCGATTCGCTCTTCCACCGGGGACGACATCCGCTCGAAGGTGCGGATCGTCGTCTCGTCGTCGCTGGCGATGCTGAAGCCGACCTCGACGTCGGGGATGCGCCGGATGACGTCGAGGTCGCGTCGGACCCGGGCGGACTTGGTCTGGATGACGACGGGGAAATCCCGGCCGACGAGGACCTCGAGTGAACGGCGGGTCAGCCCATAGCGCTCTTCGAGCGGCTGGTAGCAGTCGCAGACCGAGGCGAACCAGATGGTGCCGCGACGGGCCTTGACGATCTGCTTGGCCAGCAGAGCGGGGGCGTTGACCTTGGCGTCGACGAACTCGCCCCACGGCTCGCTGTGCCCGCTGTAGCGCCGCATGAACAGGGCCGCGTAGCAGTAAGCGCAGCCGACCTGGCATCCGGTGTAGGGATTGACGCAATAATCGTAGATCTTGGAGGCGTTGAGGATGGACTTCGCTTCGATCTCGCGGACGACGGGAGACGGCATAGATTTATTATAGCTGAAAGAGGGACAGTCCCCTCCCGGGGACGGTCCCGGTCCCGGTCGGGACAGTCCCTAGGCGAGGATCTCCCTGAAGGCCTTGATGGCCCGTTCGACGTCGGCATCCCCGACGTCCTTATGGGTGACCATGCGGATGCCGCCGCTCAGGGCCAGAGCCAAGATGCCCTTTTCTTTCATCCTATCGAGCAGGGTCGCGCAAGTGAGCTTCGGATGCTCGAAGCCGAAGATGACGATGTCGGTCTCGACCGTGGCGGGATCGATCGTGATCCCCGGCAGGCCGGCGATCCCCCGGGCCAGCCTCTTGGCCCGCAGGTGATCGTCCCTCAGCCGATCGACCATCTCCGTCAGGGCGATGATGCCGGGTGCGGCCAGCACGCCGACCTGCCGCATGCCGCCTCCGAAAGCCTTTCGCAGCCGCCGGCCGAATTCGATGCGCTCCTTCGGCCCGGCGAGCATCGAGCCGACCGGGGCCGACAGGCCCTTGGACAGGCAGAACTGGAGGGAATCGACTTGATCGGCGTACTGCCGGACCGGGACCCCCGAAGCGACGCTGGCATTGAAGATCCGCGCCCCGTCGAGGTGGACCTTGAGCCGGTGCTCGTCGGCGATCCTGCGGACGGACTTGAAGTTCTCGAGGGGGATGACCGCCCCGCCCCAGTTGTTGTGGGTGTTCTCGAGGCAGATGAGCGTCGTCTGGGGCGTGTGGACGTTCGGCTTGCGGATGGCGGCGACGATGTCTTTGGGATCCATCGCCCCGCGGACCGACGGCAGGGGCCGCGGCGTCACACCGGAGATGAAGGTCATGTGCGTCGATTCCATGTTGTAGATATGGGACCGCTCCTCGACGATGACCTCCTCGAGGGCGTTCGTCCACATCTTGACGGCGATCGAGTTGGCCATCGTCCCCGAGGGACAGAAGAGCGCCGCCTCCTTGCCCATGGTCTCGGCGGCCAGCCGTTCGAGCCGCAAAACGGTCGGATCGTCCCCTAAAACGTCGTCGCCGACCTCGGCCTCGGCCATGGCCTTTCGCATCTCGTCGGTCGGCCGGGTGACCGTATCGCTGCGGAAATCGGAATAAGTCATTGTCATGATCGCGCCTCCGAATACGCCATTATATCCCTTGGCCCGGAGATTTCGCAATCGGCGGGCCCGAGCGGAGGCCGCCTTCCGGGCAACGGAGCCCGCGTTTACTAAGTTCGGAAACTATGATAATAATAGAATCCGAATTCCCGAGCGTGATCACTGTCCATGGCGAAGAAGTTCCTCTTTAGCGCGGCCGTCTCCACGCTCTCGTTCCTCATCCTGTTCTTCCTGAGCGCCGTCATCTTCTCCCAGGTCCTCCTCAAGAGCGAGGTCGTCTCCGTCCCCGACCTCGTCGGCAAGCCCGTGGCCCAGGCCCGGGCCGATCTCCAGAAGAAGGACCTGACCTTGGCCCAGAGAGGCACCGAGCCGAGCGACCGCATCGAAAAGGGGCTCATCGTCAAGCAGGACCCGGCCGCGGGCTCGAAGATCCGGGTCACCCGGGTCGTCCAGGTCTACACCAGCTCGGGGAGCGGCACGGTGACGGTTCCCGACCTCTCGGGGAAGACCCTCGAGGAGAGTCTGACCATGCTCCAGGCGGCCAGTCTGACCCGGGGCCGGATGACCCAGGTCCACACGCCCAGGCTCCCGGCCGGACGCATCCTTGACCAGCGCCCGGCCGCCGGATCGGTCGTCGAGCGCGGCTTCGCCGTCGGCCTGCTCCTCAGCCAGGGCGGCGTCGACGGCGTCTATATGATGCCGGACCTGCTGGTCGGACTCAAGGCGGACGCCGTGATCCAGCGGTTCGACGCCTGGGGCTTCAAGGTCGCGGACATCCGCTACGTCTATTATCAGGGGCAGCCGGCCGGGGTCATCGTCAGCCAGGACCCCAAGCCGGGCTTCCCCGTCCGCCGGCGCGGCCGGATCTCCCTCGAGGTGAGCCGCTGATGGTCCTCATCGCCCCTTCGATCCTGTCCGCCGACTTCTCCAAGCTCGGCGAGGCCGTCCGCCTGGCCGAACGGGCCGGGGCCGACCTCATCCACGTGGACATCATGGACGGGCACTTCGTGCCCAACCTGACCCTCGGACCCCAGCTCGTCGCGGCCATCCGCCGCGAGACCAGGCTGCCCATCGACGTCCACCTCATGGTCGAGAACCCCCGGTCGTTCGTGCCGCTCTTCCATGAGGCCGGCGCCGACTGGATCTCGATCCACGTCGAGGCCACCGCCCACCTGCACAAGGACCTGACCCTCATCCGCTCGTTCGGCCGGAAGGCCGGCGCGGCCCTCAACCCGGCGACACCGATCGGGACGCTCGAGGAGGTCCTCGACGAGATCGACCACGTCCTGATCATGTCGGTCGATCCGGGCTGGGGCGGCCAGTCCTTCATCCCGTCCTGCCTGGACAAGATCCGCCGGCTCCGCGACTGGATCCGCGGCGAGGGCCGCGTCATCCCCATCGAGGTCGACGGCGGCGTCCATCTCGGCAACGCCGAGGAGATCATCAAGGCCGGCTGTGAGATCGTCGTCGCCGGCTCGGCCGTTTTCGCCTCACCCGACCCGGCCGCGGCCGTCCGGGCCCTGAAAGACATCGCGAGGAAGACCGCATGAAGACACCGTCCCCGAAGAGAACGCTCGCCGCGCTCGTCCCCGTGCTCACCCTGCTCCTCGGTCTGGCTACCGCCTGCCATAAGAAGACCGTCCAGCTCACGCCCGACCTGGCCTCCTCCGACGAGGCCCTCTACAAGCTGGGCGAGTCGACCGTCAAGAGGGACACCGAGAAGGCGCTCCTCTACCTTCGCCAGGTCATCGACTCGTTCCCGAAGAGCTTCTATGCCCAGCGGGCCAAGCTCCTCATCGCCGACGCCTATTACAAGAAAGGCGACGAGAGCAGCATGATCCTGGCCTCAGCCGAGTACCGCGAATTCATCCGCTCCTACCCCTACTCCCCGTCGGCCGCCTACGCCCAATACCAGATCGCCATGACCTTCTACAAGAAGATGCTCAAGCCGGGCCGCGACCCGTCCAAGACGATCCAGGCCCTGACCGAGTTCAAGAAGGTCATCGCCGACTATCCCGCGAGCGACCAGGCCAAGGCCGCCCAGGAGAACATCAAGAAATGCGAGGAGCGCCTGGCCAGCCATAGCACCGAGATCGCCATCAACTACTACAAGCGGCGAGGCTACCGGGCCACCATCAGCCGGCTGACCGAGGTCATGAACACCTACCCGGCCTATTCCGGGATGGACAAGGTCTATTTCTATCTCGGCGATTCCTACTTCCAGATGAAGCAGTACGATCAGGCCAGCCCGTTCTTCAGCCGGGTCGTCACGGACTACTCCGGGCGCAAGACGGCCAAGACGGCGGGCCAGAGGCTGGCCGAGATCGAGAGGCTGAAAACCGCGCCGCCGCCCGCCGCGAAAGTCAAAAAAAGCTGACCCCGGAGGGGGGTCGGGGAGGTTCGGCATGGGGGACCGGGGACGAAGGGTCGGCAGGGTCTTGGCCGTTCTGGCCCTTGGCGCGGCGATCGGTCTGGCCCTGGCCCCGGCGGCGGGGGCCCAGATCAAGGTCCGGACGATCGCGGCCGGCTTGAGCTACGAGAACTTCTCGAGGACCGTCTTCTGGGGGGGCGACGCCGAAGCGTCCAAGATTGTCGCCAACCTCGTCACGGCCAGGGCCGATCTCGGTCTCGGAAAAGGCGTCGTCGTCGGGCTCAACGCGGGCCTGGCCCTGACCGGCAACGAGGGGCTCGTCTTCGACGCCCTGCCGATCTCGCTCGAGCTCGGGGCCAAGACGCTCCGCGGCTTCTCCCTGGGCGCCGACGTGGTCGCGCCGGTCGATAAATTCTCGGATTTTGAGATCAGCGGGACGGGACGGCTCGTCTATTCCTTCGGCATGGCAAAGACCTGGACGCTCCAGGATTTCGCCGTCGAGGGAAGGGCCCGGGGCGAATCGAGCTGGATCGAGGCCGCCGCCGGTCCCCGCGTCTCCTATCTGTTCTTCCGCCGCGTCGTTCCCTACGTCGAGGTCTGGGCCCGCTGGCTCCATGCCTCCTTCACCATGACCGAGACGCTGGCCGATCTCTCCGGCCGCGAAACGCGGCGCGTCCGCGGCGACGTCTCGTTCAGCGTGGCGCTGGGCGCGGACGCGACCGTCAGCGATCGCATCGCCGTCAGGGCCAAAGCCGGCATCCTGCCCTACGCCGGCGGCGTCGACGGTCTCGTCGCGGTCGGGGTTCTGTACAAGTTCTAGGCCGAGGAGAGGACCATGAGCACGCCTGCGAAGAGATTCGTCAGGGCGGCAGCGGCCGTCCTCGTCGTCCTTTGGGCTTCGCTCGGATCGGGCGACGCCAACATCCCCAGCCGGGTCCGGAGACCCGTCCGGATCTCCTCGATGCGCGTGCCGCGGCAGCTTCATGCCCAGCAAGCCATGGTGCGCCCCCGCCGCCGGGGCTACGCGACCGACCGGGTCCTGGTCCGCTTCCGCCCCGGGGTCGACGAGACCTACGCGGACGGCCTTCTGCGGTCCTATGGTTTTCCGGCCGTCCGGCGCATCTCCGGCATCGGGGTCTACAGCGTCCGGACCGCTCCCGGGGCCACGATCGTCGAGACGCTGGCCCTGCTGCGGCGCAACCCCGACATCGCCCTGGCCCGTCCCGACTACAGGATCCGTCTCGCCGAGATCCCCAACGACCCCTATTTCCTGAACTATCAGTATGCCCTCCGGAACAACGGCGGCGTCCTCGACATCGACCCTGAGAACCGGCCGCAGATGACCGCCGGGGCCGACATCAAGGCCACTGCGGCCTGGGACGTGGCCAAAGGCGACGCTGAGACGATCATCGCCATCGTCGACACCGGCGTCGATATGACGCATCCGGACCTGGTCGGCAAGCTCGTCTCGACCGGCCACGACTTCGCCAACGACGATGAGGACGCGACCGACGACGTCTGGCATGGGACGCACGTCGCCGGGATCGCCGCCGCGAACACCAACAACGGTGTGGGCATCGCCGGGGTCGCCTGGAACTGCCGGATCCTGCCGGTCAAGGTCACCGACGCCAACGGCGACGGCTTCTACAGCTGGATCATCGACGGCATCATCTGGGCCGCCGACAACGGCGCCAAGGTCATCAACCTCAGCCTCGGGGGAGACGTCGACGACCCGTTCCTCAAGGAGGCCTGCCAGTACGCGCACGACAAGGGCGTCGTCATCGTCGCCTCGGCCGGCAACGACGGGCTCTTGGGGGTCCTCTTCCCTGCCGCCTATGACGACTACGTCCTGGCCGCGGCCGCCAGCGACTACAACGACGACATCGCCGACTTCTCGAACTTCGGACCCGAGATCGACGTCGCCGCGCCCGGGGTCTTGATCCTCGGTCCGGTGCCGCAGTTTTACGCCGACGCGACCTTCGGGTCGGGCTCCCTGCCCTACGTCTTCGCCACGGGGACGTCCGCGTCCGCGCCGCATGTTTCCGGCATGGCCGCCCTCATCCGCAGCGCCAAGCCCGATCTCTCCGTGGACGATCTGATGAAGGTCATCCGCTACACGGCGGACGACGTCAACAAGGCCGAGTTCCCGGGCCGGGACGATCACGCCGGCTACGGCCGCATCAACATGGCCCGGGCCCTCGTCCCCACCATCCTGCGCTAGCCCTCCGACGCCATGATCAAGCTCCTCCGCGTCCGGAACCTGGCCACGATCGAAGACCTCGAGATCGGCCTCGAGCCGGGCTTTTCCATCCTGACCGGCGAGACCGGGGCGGGCAAGTCCATCATCATCGACGCCATCCGGCTCATCCTCGGCGACAAGGGCGCGCCGGACCTCGTCCGCACGGGCAAGTCCGAGGCCTTCGTCGAGACGGTCTTCGACGTCGCGGGGCAGTCCGTCGACCTGGCCGGCCTGCCCGAGCCCGAGGACGGCGAGCTTCTCGTTCAACGCTCGATCACCGACCAGGGGTCGGGCAAGGCCTTCATCAACGGCGTCCTGGTGCCGGTCCGGCGGTTGCGCGAGCTCGGGCCCCAACTCGTCGACATCTACGGCCAGAACGACCACGTCTTCCTGCTGCATCTCGAGAACCACCTGGCCTACCTGGATGAGACGCTCGAGGAAGGCGGCCTCGGAGAAGATACGGCCCGGACGGCCCAGGAGCTCCGCCGCCTCCTCCAGGAGAAGCGCGAACTCGAGGGGAGGGAACGGGAGCGCGAGCAGAGGCTCGATTTCATCGCCTACCAGCTCAAGGAGATCGAGGCCGCGGCCCTGAAGCCGGGCGAAGATGAGGAGCTCCTGCGCGAGCGGGACATCCTGCGCAACGCCGAGAAGATCGCCGGTCTTGTGGACAAGGCGCTCGACCTGGCCTATCTCAGCGAGGACTCGCTCGTCCCCCGCCTGGCCCGTCTGCGGTCCGTCCTCGGCGAGCTCGCGGCCTATGAAGAGACGTTCGGCGGGTTCCGGGGCGGGCTCGAAGAAGCCTCCATCCTCCTCCAGGACGCCGCCGACTCGCTCGTCCGGTTCAGGGACCGCCGGGCGGCGGCGCCGGAGAACGTCGAGCAGTTGGAGGAGCGTCTGAGCGTCATCGAGAAGCTCAAGCGCAAATACGGAGGCGCGGTCGAGGCTGTCCTGTCCACCGGCGAGGGTCTCAAGCGCGAGCGGGCCGGCCTCGAGTCGGGCCGGGAGAGGCTCCAGGAGCTCGAGACCCTCATCGGGACGAGGTTCGACGCTTACCTCCGGGCCTCGGCCCGTCTGAGCGGCGCGCGGAAGAAAGCCGCTGACAGGCTCGGCCGGACGATCGAAAAAGAGATCGCCCTGCTCGGCATGGCCAAGGCCCGCTTCGAGGTCCGGCTCTCGGCCCGGACCCCCTCGCTCGAGGACCCGGCGACCATCCGGGACCAGGGCGCCGAGGACGTCGAGTTCCTTCTCTCTCCGAATCCCGGCGAGGAGCTCCGCCCCTTACGGCGCATCGCCTCGGGCGGCGAGCTGTCGCGGATGATGCTGGCCCTCAAGGCGGCCGGCAAGGACCGGGAGAGCCGGAAGACGCTCATTTTCGACGAGATCGACGCCGGCATCGGCGGCAAGACGGCCGAGTTCATCGCCCGCAAGCTCGGCCAGCTGGCCGCCCGCCACCAGGTCGTCTGTGTCACCCATCTCCCGCAGATCGCCTCGACCGCGACCCACCATTTCAGCGTCGATAAGCGGGTCGAGAAGGAGAGGACCTTCACCGGGGTCCGCAAGCTCGGCCGCGAAGAGCGGGTCGAGGAGATCGCCCGGCTCATCGCCGGCAGCCGTCTGACCGAGGCCTCGCGCGAGATCGCCCGAGAGATGCTCGACGGCGGACCCGTCAAAGGACGACGATCATGAGTAAGTCCGACTGCGCCGTATCGTTCTTCCGGCAGGGCTTCAGCTGCTCCCAGGCTATCGCGGCGGCCTTCGCCGCCGACCATGGTCTCGACAAGGAGACCGCCTTGAAACTCTCGCAGGCCTTCGGCGGAGGCATCGCCCGGCGGGCCGACTGGTGCGGCGCCCTCACCGGCGCCTTCATCGTCATCGGGCTCAAGCACGGCCGGACCCGGCCCGAGGACGTCGCCGCCCGCGACAAGACCTACGCGCTCGTCCGGGAGTTCATTGCCCGGTTCACCTCGCGTCACGGCGGGATCAAGTGCCGCGATCTCCTGGGCTATGACCTCGGCACGGCCGAGGGCCAGAAGAAGGTCGACGAGCTGAAGCTCCACCAGACCAAATGCGAGGGCTTCGTCCGCGACGCGGCCGCGCTCCTCGAAGAGCTCCTCTGACGCCCCGACCCGCCGACGGGCTTCGTGTATAATACCGTCCCATGAGCGTCTCCCTCGCCGGCCTGAAGGTCTTCGTCCGGACCTTCGGCTGCCAGATGAACGAGAACGACTCGGAGCACATCGCCGGCGTGCTGGTGCGGGCCGGGGCGGCCCCGGCGCGGGGGCCAGAGGACGCCGACATCGTCATCGTCAACACCTGCGCCGTGCGGCAGAAGTCGGAGGAAAAGCTCTATTCCTACCTGGGCCGCCTGGGCCGCCTCAAGAAGGAGCGCCGCTTCCTGCTGGGGGTCGCCGGTTGCGTGGCCCAGGTCCGGCAGGCGGAGCTCGTCGAAAGGCGGCCGTTCATCGACTTCGTCGCCGGGCCCGACACCTATCTCGATCTCGCCGAGACGGTCGGCCGGGCCGCCGAGGCCCCGATCGTGCGGACCGGATTCGGCCGCGATTGGAGGGAGATCGGGCCGGAGGCGACGCGCCGGGAGAACCGCTGGAGCGCGTTCGTCCAGGTCATGGAGGGCTGTGACAACTTCTGCGCCTATTGCATCGTCCCCTTTTCGCGCGGCCGGGAGAAGTACCGGCCCCTGCCGAACATCCTCGAGGAGGTCCGGGCGGCCGCCGGGGCCGGCGCGCTGGAGGTCCAGCTCCTCGGCCAGAACGTCAATTCGTACCGGGACCCGGTCTCGGGGACGAGCTTCGCCGGCCTTCTCGAGGCCGTGGCGGCCGTCCCGGGCGTCGAATGGGTCCGCTTCATCACCTCGCATCCGAAGAATTTCGGCGACGACATCATCGGGGCCATGGCGGCCGGCCCGAAGGTCTGCCCGGCGCTGCATCTCCCCCTGCAGTCAGGATCGTCCCGCGTCCTCGAGAGGATGAACCGGGGCTACACCCGGGAAGCCTACCTGGCCCTGGCCGAGCGGCTGCGGCGGAGCGTGCCGGGGCTCCTGCTCATGACCGACATCATCGTCGGCTTTCCGGGCGAGACGGAGGAGGACTTCGAGGCCACCTGCGGCCTGCTGCGCGAGGTGCGGTTCGCCGGCATCTACTCCTTCCGCTATTCTCCGCGCCCCCTGACCGCCGCGGCGGCCGTCCCCGACGACGTGCCCTTCGAGGTCAAGCGGCGAAGGCTCGTCGCCGTGCAGTCGCTCCAGAAATCCCTCCAGGCCGAGATCTTCCGCTCGTTCGTCGGGCAGGACCTCAAGGTCCTCGGCACGGGCTCGAGCCCCAAGGGCGCCGGCCGGTTCTCGGGACGGACGGCCCAGAACCTGGTCGTCAATTTCGAGACTCCGACCGATCCGACCGGCCGCTTCGTCACCGTCCGCGTCACCGGCTCCGGCCCCTACAGCCTGCATGGCACCGCGATAAGGTAAGGTCTTTCAAGACCGTTCGCGGGTGGCGACGTCCGACGTCGCCGCCCAGCCCTTGCGCCCTCCATATCGAATCGTGGCCGCAGTCGACCCTTGCGAGGTGAGGAGCGGTGACGCAACGGCGTGGGGGACCCCCACCCGCCCGGAGCCGCTGATGCCGAAGAGCGCTTTGGAGCGGAGAGGACGGATGGGGGGGTGACGCCGAGGGAGGAATCCGCCTCATTGTCGAGCCTGATTGAACTTTGGCCTTGGTTCCGATATAATCAATCGTCCTTGAGCCCCCAGAAACGGGAATCGAGAGCGGCCGATGCGAGTCAACGTCTGGAATACGATCCTTCAGCTCAGCAAAGAGCGAAGCGTCGAGCCGCGGGTCATCATCCAGGCGATTGAGGAATCCCTCCGGGTCGCGTCCGCCAAGTTTTTCTCCCAGAAAGAGAACGTCCAGGTCGTGTTCAAGCCCGAGAAGGGCGAGCTCCGCGTCTTCGCGCTCAAGAAGGCGACGGAGAAGCCGAAGAACCCCTCCGAAGAGATCTCTCTGGCCGAGGCCCGGGCGATCCGCCCCGGCGCCAAGGAGGGCGAGCCGATCGAGGTCGACCTGCCCGCCGATACGCTGGGCCGCATCGCCGCCCAAGCGGCCAAGCAAGTCATCTTCCAGAAGGTCCGCGACGCCGAGCAGGAGAAGATCATCAACGAGTTCATGCCCCGGATCGGCGAGATCGTCACCGGCGTCGTCCGCCGCATCGAGGAGGGCGCCGTCGTCCTCGATGTCAACGGGACCGAGGTGGCGCTGCCTCTCCGGGAGAAGCTGCCCGGCGACGAGGTCCGCCGAGGCGACCTCGTCAAGGCCGTCATCGCCCAGGTCCTCAAGGGCTATCAGGGGCCCCAGATCTTCGTCTCGCGCTCCTCTCCCCGCTTCCTGGCCCGCCTGCTCGAGACCGAGATCCCCGAGATCGCCAACGGGACGATCGAGATCAAGGATATCGTCCGTCAGCCCGGCGAACGGGCCAAGGTCGCGGTTTCCAGCCGCGAGCGCGACATCGACCCGGTCGGCGCCTGCATCGGCGTCAAGGGCAATCGCATCCTGGCCATCTCCAAGGAGCTCGGCGGCGAAAAAGTGGACATCATCTCCTGGTCCCCGGACCTCGTGACCTACGCCAAATCCGCCCTGAGCCCGGCCAAGGTCGACCGTCTCCAGGTCGTCAGCCGGACCGAGAAGGCCATGCTGGCCATCGTCCCCGCCGACCAGCTCTCGCTGGCCATCGGCAAGAAGGGGATCAACGTCAAGCTGGCCTCCCGGCTGGTCGGCTGGAAAATCTCCATCAAGCAAGAAGACACGCATGAGTGAACCCCTCAAGAAACCCCTGGTCAAGAAGCCCGGCAAGCCCGAGGCGCCGCCGGTGATCGCCGTCCGGAAGGCCCCGCCGCTGAAGAGGGCCGTCAAGCCGGGCGAGGAAGCCCCGGTCAAGCCGGCCCCGCACAAGCCCGTGGCCGCCGCGGCCGCCAAGCCCGCGGCGCCGGCCAAGCCGGCCGTGGCCGTCAAGGCGGCCCCTCCTTTGAAGCCCGCCCTAAAGCCCCCGGTTCCGGTGCCTCCCAAGCCGGCTCTTGCCAAGCCTTCGGCCCCGGCTCCGGCCAAGCCCGCGCCCGTCGCCGCGCCGGCCAAGCCCGCTCCCCGCCCGGCCGCGCCCGAGGCGCCGCCTGCCGTCAAGCCAGCCCCGCCCGCGGCCGTCAAGCCCGCCGCGCCGGCCAAGCACGAGCCGCCCGCCCCCGCGCCGCGGCCGGCCCCGGTCCCCCACAAGCCCTTCGGGCCGGCGAGACCCGCTCACGCGCCCGCCCCGGCCCCACGGCCTGCGGCCCCGGCCAGGCCCGCGCCTCACGCCGCGCCGGCCAGGCCGGCCCCCGGCCCCGCCCCCAAGCCCGCGCCTGCGGCAAAGCCCGCCGTCCCGCCCGCGCCACCGAAACCGCGTCAGCCCATCGGCCTGCGCGAAGGCTGGCAGCTCATCGACGCCGCCGAGGCGATGAAGATGAGGCCCAAGGACCTGCTCGAGAAGCTGGTCGCCCAAGGCTTCAACGCCGACCTCAGCGATTTCGTCGACGCCGACACGGCCGCGGCCGTGACTAAGGCGACCCATTTCGACGCCGAGCTCATCAGCCTCGACCAGGCTATGCGCCAGCTGGCCGAGGCCAAGGCCGCCGAGCTCCAGCCGCGCTCCCCGGTCGTGACGATCATGGGCCACGTCGACCACGGCAAGACGACGCTGCTCGACGCCATCCGCTCCTCGAACCTCGTCGACAAGGAATCGGGCGGCATCACCCAGCACATCGGGGCCTATCGGGTCGCGGTCAAGAACCGGACCATCACCTTCATCGATACGCCGGGTCACGAGGCCTTCACCCGCCTCCGGGCCCGCGGGGCCAAGGCCACGGACATCGTCGTCCTCGTCGTCGCCGCCGACGACGGCGTGATGCCCCAGACGAAGGAAGCCATCGACCACGCCCGGGCGGCCAACGTGCCGATCATCGTGGCCATCAACAAGGTCGACAAGCCCGACGCCAACGTCGACCGCGTCAAGCAGCAACTGTCCAAGGAGAACCTCCTCGTCGAGGACTGGGGCGGCAAGACCATCAGCGTCGAGGTCTCGGCCAAGGAGAAGAAGAACATCGGCGATCTGCTGGAGATGATCCTCCTCCTCAGCGACATGCTCGAGCTCAAGGCCAATCCGAGCGTCCCGGCCCAAGGCGTCGTCCTCGAGGCGCGGCTGGACAGCCAGAAGGGGCCGCTGGCCACGGTCATCATCCAGCAGGGGACGCTCAAGCAGGGCCAGGCCTTCGTCTCGGGCATGAGCATGGGCAAGGTCCGGGCGATGTTCGACGAGTTCGGCAAGGTGCTCAAGAGCGCCGGCCCTTCGGCGCCGGTCGAGATCATGGGCTTCGCCGACGTCCCGGTCGCCGGCGACCCGTTCCAGGTCATGGACGATCCGGAGGCGGCCCGCCACGTCGTCGAGTTCCGCAAGGCCCGGGCCAAGAAGCCCGAGGCGGCCCGCGAGACCGGCGTGACCCTCGACGACCTGTTCAAGAAGATCGAGGGCGGCCAGGCCAAGGAGATGGCCATCGTCCTCAAGGCCGACGTCCAAGGGTCCCTCGAGGTGCTCCAGGACGTCGTTCCGCCGCTCAGCACGGAGAAGGTCAAGATCAAGACCGTCCACGCGGCGACCGGCAACATCACTGAGGCCGATGTCCTCCTCGCCTCCGCCTCCAAGGCCATCATCATCGGCTACAACGTCAAGCCCAACCCGAAGATCCTGGAACTGGCCAAGAAGGAAGAGGTCGAGATCCGGACCTACAAGATCATCTACCAGCTGACCGACGACATCAAAAAGGCCGTCATCGGCCTCCTCGAGCCAGTCATCAAGGAGACCTTCCTGGGCCGGGCCGAGGTCCGCAAGATCTTCCAGATCCCGAAGGTCGGCGCGATCGCCGGCTGCTATGTCCAGGACGGCCGGATCAGCCGCAACGCGGAGGCCAGGGTCCTGAGGGGCAAGGAAGTCCTCCACCAGGGGCGCATCACCTCCCTCAAGCACCTCAAGGAGAACGTCACCGAGGTCAAGAAGGACTATGAGTGCGGCATCGGCGTCGGCGGCTTCAACGGCTTCCAGCCCGGGGACGTCATCGAAGCGTTCGTCAGGGAGAAGGTCCAGCCCGTCTGAGGGGCGGGAGGTTCCGATGATCGTCGGCGTCCTGACGCTCGACCTCTTTTTCCCCTACGCCCACTCGCTCAAAGACAAGCGCCGCATCCTTCACGGCTTCAAGGACCGCCTCCGGCGCCACAACGTCGCCGTCGCCGAGCTCGAGTTCCAGGACCTCTGGCAAAGGGCCCGTCTCGGCATCGTCACGGTCAACAGCCACGCCTCGCTCGTCGAGGAGATCCTGGGCCACGTCCTGGCCGACGCGGGCAACCTCGAGGAGGCCGAGATCACCGGCCAGGAGATCCGCTATGCCTGAGAAGGGCTTCCGGACCCGGCGCGTGGCCGAGCTCATCCGGACCGAAATCAGCCGGCTGCTCCTGGCCGATTTCCAGGACGCCGAGTCCGGCCTGCTGACCGTCACGCGCGTCGATGTCACGCCGGACCTGCTCGTCGCCCGCGTCCATCTCTCGGTCTTCGGCGGCCGGGACCCCCGGGGACTCGTCGAGCGACTCGAGCGGCAGAAGGGCGTCCTGCGCCGGGCCCTTGCCTCCCGGATCAAGTTGAAGTATAATCCCGAGCTATTTTTCGCGTTGGATCCGGGTCTGGAGCATCAGGACCGGATCGACCAGCTGATCGAGGAGGCCAAGAAGCATGGCCGCTGACCCGCGGGCCCTCATCGCGGAGAGGATCAAGGTCTCGCGCCGGATCGCCGTGACCTCCCATCTCCGACCCGACGGCGATTCCCTCTGCACGGCCCGGTCCCTGGCGCTGATGGCCCGGCTCCTCGGCAAGGAGGCGGCGATCGTCAACCGCGATCCGACCCCCGTGCCCTTCACCGGTTTCCCCGAGCTGGCCGGGATCCGCATCGGCCAGATCCGGGCGGCGGACTTCGACACCGTCGTCCTGCTCGAGTGCGCCGACGTCTCCCGCTCCGGCCAGGAAGGCCTCGACGGCGCCTTCAAGATCAACATCGACCACCACCACTCGAATTCGCCGTACGCCGAGATCAACTGGATCGATCCCGCGGCCCCGGCCGTCGGCGAGATGGTCTTCCAGCTGATCGGTCCGCTCGGCATCGACCCGACGCCGGAGATCGCCGAGAGCCTCTATTGCGCGATCGCCTCGGACACCGGCTCGTTCCAGTTCTCCAACACGACGCCCCGGGCCCTGGCGGCCGCGACCGAGCTGACCCGTCTCGGGGCCAGCCCGCTGCGGGTCGCCGAGAAGCTCTACTACAACAACTCCCCCGAGAAGATCCAACTGCTGGGGCGCGTCCTCTCGACGCTGACCATGAACAGCCGCGGCACGATCGCGGTCATCAGCATGTTCAAGCGCGATACCGAGGCCCTCCACCTCAAGGAGGTCGACACCGAGGACATGACCACCCAGGCCCGGTCGATCAAGGGCGTCGAGATGGTCATGTTCTTCAAGGAGATGGGTCCCGAGGTCTTCCGGGTCAGCCTCCGCTCGAAGGGCAGCGCCAACGCCGCCCGCGTGGCCGAGCACTTCGGCGGGGGCGGCCACATCCACGCCTCGGGATTCACCGTCTACGGCCCCTACGATCGTCTCGTCCGGGACGTGCCGGCCATCGTCGAAGGGCTCCTCGACGACGACCCGGACGGGCCATCGAAGCCGGGCCGCTGAGGCCGGGGCGGACGGTGGCTCCAGACGGCCTTCTCGTCATCGACAAGCCGGCCGGGCCGACGTCCCACGACGTCGTGCAGCGGGTGCGCAGGGCCCTGGGGACGCGCCGCGTCGGTCACGGCGGCACGCTCGATCCCGGCGCGACGGGCGTCCTGCTCGTCGCGGCCGGCCAAGCGACGCGCTTTTTCCGCTTCCTGGCTCATGAGGACAAGGTCTATGAGGGCCGCATCCGCCTGGGCCTGGCCACGGACACCCGGGACGCCTCCGGCCGGCCCCTCTCGCCGCCGTGCGCCGACTTCCCGGCGAGGGAGGCCCTTCTATCGGCCATGAAAGCCTTCGAGGGCGAGATCCGCCAAACGCCGCCACGGTATTCTGCCAAGAAGATCGGCGGCCGGCCGGTCTACAGGATGGCCCGGGCCGAGGAGGAATTCGTTCTCGAACCGGTCCGGGTGACGATCGCCCGCTTCGTCCTGAGGGCCTACGACCCGCCGGACGTCGATTTCGACGTGGCCTGTTCGGCCGGGACCTACGTCCGCTCTCTCGCCCACGACCTGGGCCTGAGTCTCGGCTGCGGGGCGCATCTCGCGACCCTGAGACGGACGTCGGTCGGCGCTTATGGATTGGCTCAGGCCGTAAGCCTCGAGGACTTCGAGGCGGCGGCGGCGCGGGGCGAAGCGGACCGGTACATCCAGCCTCTGGAGAGCCTTCTCCCCTGGGCGCCCGCGGTCGCCGTCCGGCCGGAGGCGGAGGTCCTCGTCCGGAACGGCCGGCCCCTCGGCAACGCCGAGCTCGCCGCCCCTTCCCCTGACCATCGATCCCTCGAGAAAGGCCTGGTCCGCCTCCTATCCGCCCGGGGGAGGCTCTTGGGCCTGGCCCGCCCGGCCCCCGACGGCTCGCTTCACCCGTTCCTGGTCATCCCCTGATCCATTTTTCGTCTAAAAAGCGGAAAAACGTCTCGATGATGATTGAATTTTGACCGCAAATTGGGTAAAGTGATGGGGTTATGCGGCTCAACAAGAACCAGATCGAGCATTTGGCCTCGGTCATCTTGCGCAACCTGGCCAAGGAAGGCAAGATCATCGTCGAGGACAAGGGCCGTCTGCTCGACGAGGTGACGAACATCCTGGTCGATGAGTTCATGAAGGAGGACCGCCTCGACCAGGAGGTCCGCGAGCTGCTCAGCAAGCACATGGAGAAGATCCGCCGGGAGAACATCGAGTACCAGGCCATGTTCAAAGAGGTCAAGAAGAAATTGGCCCGGGAGCGGGGGATCGTCCTATGAGCAACCGGCTGTCCCGCGAGAAGATCAACTACCTCTCCCGCCAGGTCCTCACGGTCCTCGAGAAGGACGACCAGGTCGATTTCCTCGACGACCCGAACGAGGTCCGACTGGTCATCGTCAGGTCCATCGAGGAAGAGATGCGCCTCTACGAGGCCATCGACAAGAAGGCCATCGACAAGATCCAGTCCCAGAAGAAGCCCATCGAGGAAGGCTCCCGCGAATGGGAGATCCTCTATCGCAAATACTACAACGACGAGCTGGCCAAGTTGGGCAAGCTCTCCGACTGATCTTCCGGCGGGGAGCGGAGTCTTCGAAGCGGACCTGCAGAATCGAGCAGAGCACTCGAGGCCCGATTCTGCGAAGTATCATAATCAAGTGGCTTTACTAAGATATTTCTCAGAAGCGCTCCTCCGAGCCGCTCCGTCGCGCTTCTGATCCTCCGCTTCCAAGAGTCCGCTCCCGGTAGGCCCGCTCCGTCCTTCCCCGGCCTCCTCATAGCATCGCCCCTGCGTGCTCATTTCTCACCAAAGCGCGATCGCCATCAGATCCATAGTTAACCTAACGCCCACCGATCTTTTTATCCTCGCGGCAGCGGTCCCTAAGATCGTCCTAAAGAAAGCAAGGACGGATCGATCGGAAAGGAAAAGGGGCAGAAAAGAAAGGGCCGGGAGCTCGCGCATCCCGGCCCTTGGAGATCTTATCTTGCGGGACGGACTAGAACAGGAACCGGAACCCGGCGCCTGTCTTATAATTGCTCTTGAACGACCGGCCGATCGGGGCGCGGAACTCGAAGAAGATCTGGCCTTTGCTCGTCCACTTGTTGAAGGCGTCGAAACCGAGTTGAACAGGCAGGTCCACGCCGAACTTGTGGTTCGCGTCCTTGGCCATGGTCGCCGAGCTCACGCCCACGCCCGTGCCGATGAAGAAGCCCTGGAAGTGGCCGTTGACGAGGGCCTCGGCCGTGAAGACGATCTTCCAGGGCGATCCCGCGAACGGGATGCCGCCGCCGGCGGTCGCGGTGAAGCTCCACTTGTCGGGGGTGATCCAGGACAGCACGCCGGCCCGGAGGAAGCCGTAGAGGGCCGTGCTGCCGCCGTAGACGCCCGGACCGCCGCCGACGGTCCAGAAGAGCTTCTTCTGGGTGACCTCGAAGGTCAGGCGGCAGGGATCGGAGGCCGGCGACTGGGCGCCGTCATTGTCGAAGACGGTCGTGTTGATCGTATAGGTCCCGGCCTTGGTGAAGACCTTTTCCCAGGTCCAAGGCTTCCGCGTCGTCACGCAGGTGTCGATGACGTTGCCGTTCGCGTCGAGGAGCTCGAAGACGACCTTGACGATCTGGCCGTCGGGGTCGCTCGATCCGGACGCGTCAAAGGTGATGGGCCGCCCGACATAATCCTCGCACGGCATGCAGGACGTCCACAGCTTGCAGATGGGCGGGAAATTGATGGCCACCTTGGCCGCGCAAGGATTGGCCGAGGGCTTGTCGTCCAACCCGATGGCCACGGCCTGGAAGGAATATTCGCCGGGCTTGTCGAACTTCGTCTGCCACTTGGGCGACTGGGGCGTCAGTTCCTGCGTGGCGAGCTTCAGGCCCTGGGCGTCGGTGACCTCGACGGTCATCGACTTGGCGTTCTGGGTGCCGCTCATGTCCACGGTGATCGGGTCGTTGGCATTGGCGCGGGCCGGCGTGACGACCAGGTTGCAGACGGCCGGCTGGATGAGGTTGGTCACCTTGCTGCTCAGGGCGATGTTGCCGCAGCCCTTGGGGATGACGAACGCATACTGCTTCCAATCGACCTTAACGGGCACGATGAACACCGGCAGCGGCTCCTTGCCCGCCCACTCGATGTTCCGGGCGACCTTGACCTGGTCCTGGGACCGGAAGAGCATCCAGGGCAGGACCTCGCCGATGGGCAGGGTGGTGTCGACCCACTCGGCGGTCTTCATCTGATCCATGAACGGCTGGTAGAGCTCGGGGTTCCCGGCCAGGTCGAAGCCGGTCTTGATATCGGCGGCCCGGGTCTCGAACAGGCCCTTCATGGTCGCCGGCGTCGGCTCCTGCCCCTTGATCGTGCAGAACGTGTAAAGGCCGATCCGTTTCAGCTTGGTCGTCTGGGCAAAGGAGACGGCCGCGCACAGGACGAGGGCCAACGCGACGAAGAGGACAGTGGTTTTGCGAAGCTTCATGATAAGCATCCTCCTCTTAGGTATGGAAAACCATTCCCACCACGGATTTATATTCAGGCAGGGGCCATTTGTCAAGGCAAATCAAGCAGTTCCCTCTCTCTCGCCGCCCGCGGCTAGCCATCAGCAAGGAAGGCCCGGACGATGCGGCGGATGAGCCCGGAATCGCGGGGGGTCTGGGCCAGGGCGGCAAGGAGCTCTTTCCGGCCCTTGAAGCCGCAGGCGACGAGGTCCTGGAGGAACCGGAGGCCGGTCGGGATATCGATCTCCGGGTGGCACTGAAGCCCCCAGACGCGACGGCCCGCGAGGTGAAAGGCCTCCACGGCGCAGTCCTCCGTCGAGGCCAGGATCTCGAAGGCGGGGGGCAGGTCGACGACCTCGTCGAAGTGGCTCGAGAAGGTGAACGCGTCCGCGCCGGCCGGCCCGAGGAGGTCGCTCGTCCGGTCGAGCCGGAGGCCGATCCAGCCGATCTCCGGGCGGGCCGCCCGCCTGACGCGGGCCTGGCCGGCCAGGGCGTAGGCAAGGAGCTGATGGCCCCAGCAGCTGCCGAGGACCGACCGTCCCTCGGCGACCGCGTCCCGGACGAGGGCCGCCTCGGCCTCGACCCAAGGCTCCCGCTCGAGGATCGAGGCCTCGGAGCCGGTCAGGATGATATGGCTGAAGGCCGAGAGGTCCGGCAGCCGTCCCCCTCGGGCCGCAAAGGCCCGCCAGGGAGCATCCAAGTACAGGCTCCAGTGCTCGACGGGCCGGTAGATCGAGGGGTCGATGGAGTTGTCGATGATGGCGATCATATCTCACGCTCCGTCGTCGCCGGCGGGGTCCTGTCCACGGCCAGCGGCCTGCCTGGATTTTACCGACCGGCGCGAAAAAGGCAAGACGATTTGTTGCGCCGGGCCCGATTTTGGTATAATGCCCCTTTGATCAGGAGAACGGCCGTGACACATCTGAGCGAAGATACCGAACTGACCGTCACCACTCCGGACGAGCCCGGCATCTTCGGACGCGTCCTCGGGACACTGGCCAACGCCGGGGTCAACGTCAGGGCTCTCTACGTCTATTCCGAGGGCGACCAGGGGCACTTCCACCTCATCACCTCGGACGCCCAGAAGGCGGAGAAGGCCCTGCGGACGCTCGGCTACAAGGTCAAGACCAAGAAAGTGGTCACCGTCCTGGTCACGGACCGGATCGGCGCCGGGGCCGAGATCGGGGCCCTTCTGGGCAACGCCGTCATCGATATCCGCTACTCCTACGGGTCGTCGGCCGGCGAGGGCAAGACCCTGCTCGTCTTCCACACCAGCAACAACCGCAAGGCCGTCGACACTCTGAAATGAGGCGCTCGAAAGGCGTTGACAAGCCCGGGGCGTTGTCTTAAAATGGCCGTCTTAGAGTTGTATCAAGGAGGCCATTATGGCAAAAGCCGAGCCTAACGTCGTTCCGCTTTGCGACGTCCTTCTCGTTCTTCTCATCATCTTCATGATCATCACGCCCCTCGTTCAGAGAGGCATAGATGTCAAGCTGCCCGAGACGTCGGAATCCTCGAGCGGCGGCCAGCCCATGGGCCTCATCGTTCTGACCCTCCAGGCTGCCGACGTCGTCGAGATCAACGGTATCAAGTACGAGCTCCGCGGCCTCCTCGAAGAGCTCCGCCGCCTCTACAGCACCCGCCAGGACAAGACCATCTTCATCCGCGCCCTGGCCAAGCTCCCCTTCTCCAAGGTCATGGAGATCATCGACATCGCCCGCGGCGCCGGAGTCGAGACGCTGGCCCTGATCCCCGAGTACATCGAGTAGCGTCCGGGCCGGACGCGCGGCACGCGCCGTGAGAAGGTCGGCACTCTTTCTTTCGATCCTCTTCCTGATGTTCGCGGCCTTGCCGCCCTGCGCCTCGGCGGCCGAGGACCTGGCCGGCCCGACGACGAGGGAGGCCATCCTCGAGATCCGGCCGTCCTGGCAAGAGGTCGTCGCCTCCTATCAGCCCGATCCGGAGGCCATCGACAAGCTCCGCTCGCTCGGCCGTGAGGTCCAGGTATTGGTTTTCTTCGGTACGTGGTGCTCGGACAGCATGGCCCATGTCAGCGCCTTCTTCAAGATCCTCGATCTCGCCGACACGCCCCTGCTTCAGCCGCGCTACATCGCCCTCCCCGAGGACAAGGCGAAGCGGGGGCCCTATCTCGAGGGCCGGAAGGACGTCGCCAAGCTGCCGACGTTCATCGTCATCGTCGACGGCCGGGAGGCCGGCCGCATCGTCGAAACCCCCCAGAAGTCCGTCGAAGCGGACCTCGTCAGAATCCTCGGGCTGTGATCGGGCGTCCGCTCAGCGGCCCCTGATCGGGCCGATGACGTCGCGCGAGATGACCAGGCGCTGGATCTCGTTGGTCCCCTCGTAGATCTGCAGGAGCTTGGCGTCCCGGACCAGCTTCTCGATCGGATAGTCCTTCATGTAACCGTAGCCGCCGAAGATCTGGAGGGCCTCCAAGGCGTTCCGCATGGCCACGTCGGAGCCCAGGCACTTGGCCATGGCGGACTCCTTGCCGTTCGGCTTCCCCTTGTCCATGAGCCAGGCCGCCCGCCAGACGACGAGGCGCGCCGCCTCGACGTCCATGGCCATCTGGGCCAGCTTGAAGGCCGTGGCCTGGAAGGTCGCGATGGGCTTGCCGAACTGGACCCGCGTCTTGGAATACTCGACGGCGTGCTCGAGGGCGGCCCGGGCGATCCCGACCCCGGCCGCGCCGACCGCGGCGCGGGTCTTGTCGAAGGTCCGCATGGCCACGATGAAGCCGAGCCCTTCGCGTCCGATGAGGTTCGCCGCCGGGATCCGGACGTCCTCGAAGAAGAGCTCCGTCGTGTTCGAGGCCCGGTGGCCGAACTTGTCCTCGACCTTGCCGACCGACACGCCGGGCGTGTCCCGCGGCACGGCGAAGACGCTCAGACCGCGCGGGCCTTTTTCGGGGGCCGAATTGGCGAAAACGACGTACAGGCTGGCGACGCCGCCGTTGGTGATGAAGCACTTGGAGCCGTTGATGACGTAGTCCGAGCCGTCCTTGCGGGCGGTCGTCTTGATGGCCGAGGTGTCCGAGCCCGCTTCCCGCTCCGTCAGGCAGTACGAGGCGAAGGCCATGCCCTTGAGAAAGGGAGCGAAGAGCCGCTTCTTCTGCTCGTCCGTTCCGAAGAGCAGGAGCGGCGTGAAGGCCAGGGAGTTGGCCATCATGGTCGTGTACATCCCCGCGCAGCCCCAGGCGAGCTCCTCGCTGACGATGGCCGTGTCCAGGTCGCCGAGCCCGACCCCGCCGTACTCGGCCGGCACCGTGCAGGTCAGGAAGCCGACCTCGAAGGCCTTGCGCATGATGTCCTCGGGAAAGTCATGGCCTTGGTCGTAGACGGCCGCCTTGGGCCTCATCTCCGTCGCCGCGAACTCATGGGCCATGTCGCGGAGGGCGATCTGGTCTTCCGTCAATTCGAATTCGATCACGGTCGTCTCTCCCCTGAAAAAAAGTCTTGGGAATGTTACCGGATTCGGGACGTCCTGTCAATTTGACAGGCGGACGGCGTCGCGCCGGATGAGGAAGACGGGATCCTCCAGGCCGAGGACCTCGCGGACGATGTCCTGGGCCCGGCTCCCCTTGCCGGGGTCCGGCGGCAGGACCAGGATCAGGCGCTTCGCGACCAACCGGAACTCGAGCCCCGCGTGGCCGCGGGCCTCCTGGGAACGAATCAGGGCGGAGCGGAGCTCCTTCGCGCCCCTCGTCCGGCCGAGGACCTCGCTCGTTCTGTCGAGAGAGTAGATGAGCTTGTCGGTGGCGTCATGGAGAGAAGGCGAGCCCGGTGCGAGGATCTTCAGTCCTGAGAACCGGATCCCGGCCGGAAGGCGCTTGTTCACCCGGCGGAGGAACTCGGCCGCCTCCATCCGGCGCTCGGAGCGGAACTCCAGGACCTCCTTCAGCGCCTCCATGCCCAGGGGAAGGGCCGGCCCGTAGGTGAAATCCATTTTCGGATGGAAGCCCTGGGTCTTGCGGACGTCGATGCCGGCCCGGCGGAAGCTCCGTTGGATGACGTGGATGAGATCGATATGCGACAGGTAGCGGGCCTTGCCGCGCTTGGCATAGACGGCCCTGTAACGGAGGACGGCGCCCGCCGCCTCGCCGGCCGGCCCCGGCCCCGGCGCCAAAGGCTTGATCTTCGCCGGACGGGCCGGCTTCTTCCAGGCCCTCTCGTCGCAGCCGCCGCACTCGCCGCAGGAGCGCTCGAGGCAGCCGGGCGTGCGCTCCCCCCGGAGCGCCGCGTCGAGCTCGCCGAGCAGGCGGCTCTTCCGGACCCTCGTATCGATATGGTCCCACGGCAGGACGGCCTCCCGGCCGAGCGGCTGGAGATACTCGCGGCGGTCGAGCCCGGCCGCGGCGAACGCGCCGTTCCAGGCGTCGAGGTCGAGCTTGTCGTCCCAGCCGTCGAAGCGGGCGCCCCTCCGCCAGGCGTCGATGAGGACCGGGCCGAGCCGCCGATCGCCGCGGGAGAAGACCGCCTCGAGGACGGACGTCGGGATCGAGTGGGTCTTGACCTCGACGGTCCTGAGCCGGCGCAGCTCGCTTCGCAGGAAGGCCTGCTTTCGCCCGAGCGTCTCTTCGTCGTCCATGCCGAGCCACTGGAAGGGCGTGTGCGGCTTGGGGATGAACGAAGAAACGCTGAGATGGACGCGGGGGGTCGAGCCGAGGATGCGCCGCCCGAGATCGACCGTGTCGCGGACGAGCGCCACGATCCCGGCGAGGTCCTCGTCGGTCTCGGTCGGCAGGCCGATCATGACATAGAGCTTGATGAGCTGCCAGCCCCCCTCGAAGGCGAAGGTCAGGGCGTCGCGGATCTCGGCCGCGTCGAGGCGCTTCCCGATCACGGCCCGCAGGCGCTCGGTCCCCGCCTCGGGGACCAGGGTGAACCCGGTCTTGCGGACCTTGAGGATGGCCTCGACGAGCTTCCGCGACAGCCGTCCCGGCCTCAGAGACGAGAGCGATAGGGCGATCTTCTCCCGGGCCAGCTCGTTCATGAGGGCCCCCACCGCCGGCTCGAGCTGCGGGTGGTCGCCGACCGAGAGGGCCGTGAGCGACAAATCCTCATAACCCGTCTGGCGGAGGCTCCGGATCGCCGTCCGGAAAAGGACGTCCGCGCCCTTGGGCCGGTGCGGGAAATAGAGCGTCGTGGCCTGGCAGAAGCGGCAGCTCTGCGGGCAGCCGCGGGCCGCTTCGACGGCCACGCGGTCGAAGACGACGCGCAGGCCCGGGACGACGATCCTCTCCGGGAAGAACGACTTCGAGAGATCCCGGACCAGCCGCTTGCGGACGACGGCGGGTGCCCCGCCCGTGGGGCGCGGCACGAGGAGGGGCGAGCCTTCGGCGGCCGCGGCCCGGTAGAGCGACGGAACGTAGACGCCTTCGATCCGGGCCAGCTCACGCAGGCGCTCGCGGCGCGGCATGCGCCGCTTCCGCATTTCGGCCTCGGCGCGGACGATCTCCGGGAACCCCTCCTCGCCGTCGCCGAGGAAGACGATGTCGAAGAGGTCGGCCACGGGCTCGGGATTGAAGGCCGCCGGGCCGCCGGCGATGACCAGCGGATCGCCCTCTCCCCTCTCCGCCGCGACGAGCGGGATGCCGCCGAGGTCGAGGATGGTCAGGACGTTGGTGTAGTTCAGCTCATAGAGGAGCGAGACCCCGACGATATCGAAAGCGCGGAGCGGCAGGCCGTTCTCGAGGCTGGCCAGCGGCGCGCCCTCCGCCCGCAGCTCCCGCTCGAGATCGGGCCAGGGAGCGAAGACGCGTTCGGCGAGAACGTCCCGGTCCCGGTTGAGCAGGCCATAGAGGATCTTCTGGCCGAGGTAGGACATGCCGATCTCATAGACGTCGGGAAAGGCGAGGGCGACCTTCGACGCGACCCGGGCCGGGTCCTTGCGGATCTCGTTCCACTCGCCGCCCACGTAGCGGCCCGGCTTCTCGACGCGGGCGAGGACGCGGGTCCGCGTGTCCTTCTCAGACATTGGCGAATCGTCTCATCCTCACGTTCAGGACGAGGCCGCAGGCGACGTAGCTCGTCAGGAGCGAGGAGCCGCCGTAGCTCAGGAATGGCAGCGTGATCCCGACGACCGGAAAGAGGCCGATGATCATCAGGATATTGACCAGGAACTGGAAGGCGATGAGCAGCGAGGCCGTGAAGATGATGTAGACCCCGGCCCGGTCGCGGGCCTTGGCCGCGGAGAGGAACATCCGGGCGAGGAGCGCGAAGTAGAGGACGATGACGACGAGGACGCCGAGGAAGCCGGTCTCCTCGCCGATGACCGAGAAGATGAAGTCCGTGTGGCGGGCGGGCAGGAAGCGGAGCTGGCTCTGTGTGCCCTTACCGAAGCCCTTGCCCGCGAGGCCTCCGGAGCCGATGGCGATCTTCGACTGGATGACCTGGTAGCCCGAGCCCCGCGGGTCTCCGGCGGGGTTGATGAGCGTCGTCACACGTTTCTTCTGGTAGTCCTTGAGCCCGATCGTCCAGCCTCCGACGCCGAGGCCGAGCGCGGCGAGGAGGAGCAGGATGACGGCCTTCTTCCTCAGCCCGGCCAGGACGAAGGCCCCCCCGACGATGGCCACGAAGGTCATGGCCGTCCCGAGATCGGGCTGGGCGATGATGAGGACCAGGGGCACGCCGGCGACAGCCAGGGCGCCCAGCGTGTGGGCCGTCTTGAGGTAGGCGCTCTTGTACTCGGCGAAGAGCCGGGCGAAGACCAGGATCAGGACGATCTTGGCCAACTCGGACGGCTGGATCTGCATCAGCCCGAGGGTGATCCAGCTCTTGGTCCCGGCCACCAGCCGGGCGAAGACGAGCGTCGCGACCAGCAGCAGGACCACCAGGCCGTAGAAATAGCCCGACAGGGCGACGAAGAACTTGTAGTCGATGGCCAGCACGAACATCATGGCCAGGAGGCCGAGGCCGATCCAGATGAGCTGGCGGACGTAGAAAGCCCCAGGCAGGAAGTTCGTCGAGCTGTAGATGAAAACGACCCCGATGAGCGACTGCAGGAGGATGAGCGCCAGGAGCACCCAATCGATCTCCCCGACGAGCCGGCGGTCGATCATCATCATGGACGTTCGAGCCCCTTCTTGAACAGGTCGAAGATCCGGCCGGCGACCGGCGCGGCCGTGGCCCCGCCGCCGCCGCCGAACTCGACCAGCACGGTGACCACGATCCGCGGCCGGACCCGGGGGGCGAAGCCCGAGAACCAGGAGTGGGTCTTGACCGGCCGGCCGGCCCGCGCCAGCCGCTCCGCGCTCTCGCGGCTCATCGTCTGGGTCGAGCCGGTCTTGCCGCAGACGTCGAAGCTCTCGACCCGCGCGCCCGCGCCCGTGCCGCCCTCGTTGACCGAGCCCCACATCCCGGCGATCACCGCCTCGTACGTCGCGCTCGTGAAGGGCGGCAGTCCGTCGGAGGGCGCCGGGCCGCCGGCCGTGGGAGCAGAGGCCACGGCGGCGTCGTCCCTGAGGAGGTGAGGACGGACCACGCGGCCCCTGCCGGCGATCCGGGCGGTCAGAGCCGCGACCTGCATCGGCGTGACCTGGAGCGGGCCCTGGCCGATGGCGACCGAGATCGTCTCGCCGGGGTACCACGGCGCCTTCAGCGTGTCCTTCTTCCACTTCTCGCTCGGCACGAGGCCGTCCTTCTCGCCGTCGAGATCGACCTCCGTCCGGCGGCCGAGCCCGAGGCGGCCGGCCGCCGCGGCGATGGTGTCGATGGGCATGCGGCGGCCGAGCCCGTAGAAATAGATATTGCACGAGTTCCGGATCGCGTCGGTCAGGTTCATGGCGCCGTGCCCGGGGGCGAACCAGCAGTGGCGGATGGCTCCGTAGATCTCGGTCGCGCCGGAGCAATAGACCGAAGTGTCCGCCGTGACGTAGCCGAAGCCGAGCCCGGCCATGGCCATGACCAGCTTGAAGATCGATCCCGGCGCGTAGAGGCCGCGGATGGCCCGGTTCTCGAGCGGCGCGAGCGGGTCGCTCATGAGGGCGCTCCACTCGGCCTGCGTGAACCGGGTGATGAACCGGTTGGGATCATAGGTCGGGAAGCTGGCCAGGGCCAGGATGCCGCCCGTTTCGGCGTCGAGGGCGATGACCACGCCTTCCCGGCCCTCGAGCGACCGTTCGGCCTCGGCCTGGAGGACGGGATCGAGGGTCAGGACGACGTCCCGGCCCTGGATCGGGAACTGGCGGGCCGTCTCGCCGCGGACCCGGCCGAGGCTGTCGACGACCTCATAGGCGGCGCCGTCCCGGCCCCTCAGGACGTCGTCATATTGCCGCTCGATGCCCGTCCGGCCGACCAGCTCCCCGGGACGGACCTTGCGCTCGGGACGGGCCTGGATCTCCTCGGGCGGCGGCTCCTGGAGGTAGCCGAGGACATGAGCGGCCAGCCCGCCCCCGGGATAGAACCTCTGGGGCTCGGACTCGACGACGAGCTCGGGCAGCTCGAGCCGGCGGCTCTCGATGGGGGCCACGTCCTGGGCCTCGAGGCCGTCGGCGATGACGATCGGCTCGAAGGCCTGGAGGTCCTTGCGCAGCGCGACGCGGCCCCGCAGCGTCGCCTCGTCGATGCCGAGCAGGCGGGCGATGGCCGCGGTGGACGCGGCCTCGTCCTTGACGTTCTCGCGGATGAGCGAGACCTTGAACGAGGCCTTGTTGTCGGCCAGGATGCCCCCCCGCCGGTCGCGGATGAGCCCGCGCGGAGCGGCCAGGACGCGCATCCGGGTCCGGTTGGCTTCCGACAGGTCGGCGTATTTCTTGTGCTCGAGGATCTGGACTTTCCAGTAATAGCCGAGGGCCAGGGCGATCAAGACCGAGACGATCCAGAAGACGATGTTGGCGCGCCGCTGGACGAGCGACAGGTCCTCGTAGATCCGGTTCTCGGGCATCACGCGCCTCGGGAATTGCGGGCCTCGAACCGGCGCTCGAGGGCGAAGAGCGTGCTGGCGAGGACCGCAGTGACGAGCGGCTGAACGAAGATGATCCCGCCCTGCAGGTTCACGGCCTTGAGCCGGATGATGGCCGTGAGCAGGACCCAGAGGAGCATCTCGAGGACGGCCATGACCAGCAGGAACAGGGCGTTGCGGCCGAACGGCACGACGTCGATCCGCCGCGAGATGTAGCCGGTCCAGAAGCCGAGAAGGGTCTTGGTCAGCCCGGCCACGCCGAAGACGCCGAGGGAGAACGCGTCCTGGGCCAGGCCGCACATCGTCCCGAGGATGGCGCCGAAGACCTCCCCGCGCCGGACCGAGAAGTAGAGGACGACGACCGAGAAGGCGTTGAAGACGACGAGCAGGGCGGGCCCGCCGGCGCCGGCCAGGGAGTAGACGAGGACCGCGAGCAAGGTCCCGAGGAAGGCCCGGACGACGTCGCCGAGGACGGTCTCCCTCATCCTCCGCCTCCGGGCCCCTTGGTCAGGACGGCCACGACGTCGAGGCGGTCGAAGCCGAAATAGGGCTTGACGATGATCCGCCGGAAGATCGGCGAGGCCTCGTCCTTCTCCAGGCTCTGGATCACGCCGACCCGGATGCCGGCCGGGTAGATCTTGTCGAAGCCCGTCGTCCTCAGCTCCTCCCCGACCTCCCCTCCCTCGAGGCTGGCCAAGACGTAACGGAGCTCGCAGACGGCGGTCGAGCGGCCCGTCATGGCCCCCGTCAAGCCGGCGACGACCGAGCGCACGCTGACGCTGCTGTCCTTGTCGGTGACGAGCTGGACCATGGTCTCCTTCAGGCCGACCGGGGCGATGGTCCGTCCGACGAGGGCGCCCGTCCGGTCGCAGACGGCCATGTCCTTGGCCACGCCGTCGAAGCTGCCCTTGTCGATGATGATCGATTGATGGGGGTTGGCGCTGTCGACCCCGATGACCCGGGCCGCGACGAGCGTCCCCTCGAACCCGGCCAGGCTGGCCCGCAGCTCGGCCTCCGAGCCGGCCAGGCCGAGTCGGTCCTCGAGGAAACGGATGTCCTGGTTGAGGAAGAAGTTCTCCCGCTTCAGCTTCTGGTTCTCGCGGCGGACGCCGCGGAGGTCGAAGTAGCTATGCCACAGCGAGCCGATGCCGCGAACCGTCGCCGCGGCCAGCCGCTGGACGGGCGAGTAGACGAAGAAGATGCCCCGCTCGAAGACCGACTTCTCGGCGCCCTGGGGGACCTGGAGGGAGATGAGAAGGGCGTGGAAGACGACGAGGCCCGCGAGCACCACGACGCTCGGCCGTCTTTGCCAAAAGAACATGGTCCTCTCTCACCGCCGCGGCCCGGACCCTCAGATGAGGGAGATCTTCTTCAGCAGCTCCAGGTCGTCGAGCATCTTGCCCGCCCCGAGGACAACCGTCGTCAGGGGGTCCTCGGTGATGAAGACGGGCAGCTGCGTCTCCTCGCGGATCCTCTTGTCCAGGTTCTTGAGCAGGGCCCCGCCGCCGGTCAGAATGATGCCCCGGTCGATGATGTCGGCCGAGAGCTCGGGCGGCGTCCGCTCGAGCGCGATGCGGATGGCGTTGACGATGGCCGCCACCGTCTCTTCGATCGCCTCGCGGATCTCCTGGTCGTCCACGACGATCGTCCGCGGGATGCCCTCCCTCAGGTCCCGCCCCTTGATCTCCATCGTCATCGGCTCGTCGAGCGGGTAGGCCGATCCGATCTGGATCTTGACCACCTCGGCCGTCCGCTCGCCGATGAGCAGGTTGTACTTCTTCTTCAGGTAGTGGATGACGGCGTCGTCCATCTCGTTGCCGGCGATGCGGATGCTGTGGTTGAAGACGATGCCGTCGAGGGAGATGACGGCGATGTCGGTCGTCCCGCCGCCGATGTCGACGATCATGTTGCCCGTCGGCTCGGAGATGGGCAGGTCGGCGCCGATCGCAGCCGACATCGGCTGCTCGATGAGGTAGACCTCCGAGGCCTTGGCCCGCATGGCCACGTCCTTGACGGCCCGGCGTTCGACCTGGGTGATGCCGGTCGGGATGCCGATGACGATCCGGGGACGGAGGAGGAAGCCCCGGTTGTTCATGGCCTTCTTGATGAAGTAGTCGAGCATCTTCTCGGCGATCTCGAAGTCGGCGATGACGCCGTCGCGCATGGGCTTGATGGCCACGACCGTCGTCGGCGTCTTGCCGAGCATCTCCTTGGCCCGCGTTCCGACCGCCTCGACCTTGCCCGTTCCCTTGTTGACGACGACGATCGACGGCTCCTGGACGATGATCCCCTTGCCCTTGAGGAAGACCAGGGTGTTGGCCGTGCCCAGGTCGATGGCCAGGTCGCAGAAGAGCCTGTCTTTCAGCCAGCTGATCATGCTCATGAAAAGCCTCTCTCCGTTCCGGCCATTTTTAGCACAATTCCCCCGGGGACGCAACAAGGGGCGGCGGTCCGGGCCGTCCACGCGCGGCTTGACTTTCCGTCAGGACTTCCCATATACATTGAGTCGCGAAAGTCGGATCTTCAACGGAAAGGAGCGCCAGTTGAGCTATCAACCCTACGTCCCCGAAAAGACCGACCAGAGGGAATTCACCCTCCGGGCCATCCTCATCGGCCTCGTCCTGACCGTCATCCTCGGCGCGGCCAACGCCTATCTCGGCCTGCGGGCGGGCATGACCATCGCCGCCACCTATCCCGCGGCCGTCATCGGCATGGCCGTCCTGCGGATCATGAAGGGTTCGATTCTCGAGGAGAACATTACCAGGACCATCGGCTCCATCGGCGAATCCGTCGCCGCCGGGGCCATCTTCACCATCCCCGCGTTCCTCATCTCCGGGGCCTGGCTGAAGTTCAACACGGTCGACGCCTACCTCAAATCGTCGGCCCTGATGTTCGTCGGGGGACTTCTCGGCATCATGTTCGTCACGTTCCTCCGCCGCGTCATGGTCACGGATCCCGAGCTCGTCTTCCCGGAATCGGTCGCCGCGGCCGAGATCCACAAGGCCGGCCAGAAGGGCAGCCAAGGCGCGAGATTCCTCTTCCAGGCGATGGGCGCCGGCTTCCTCGTCTATGCGGCCGGGGCGGTCCAGCTCTACGCTGCGAGCCGTGACTTCATCATCAGGGTCGGAAAGCTCGGCGCGAGCTTCGTCAGGATGGGCGCGACCGGCGAGTCCCCGACCATCGGCACGGGAGGCGTGGTGTCCGTGGCCGGCCCCGGCATCTTCCCGGCTTATCTCGGCGTCGGCTACATCATCGGGCCGCGGCTCGCCTCTCTCAACTTCGCGGGCGGCGTCCTGGCCTGGGGTCTCTTCGCGCCCCTGCTCGTCTACTTCCTCGGACCGCAGCTCGTCCAGCAGTTCTACGGCCCGGGCGTGGCGGCGGCCGACGTCAACTGGCCCGACATGGTCACCAACGTCTGGAAGTTCATCATCCGGCCGATCGCCGTCGGCGGCATGCTCGTCGGCGCCGGCTACACGCTCTTCAAGATGAGAAAGAGCCTCGGGGCCGGCATCAAGCGCTCCATGTCCGACGTCAAGAAGGCCGCGGGCCAGGTCGAAGCCACCGGGCGGCTCGAAAAGGACCTCAACATCAAGCTCGTCCTCGCGGGCATGGCCGTGGTCTTCGTCCTGATGATCTTCGTCTATAAAGTTTTCACCGGGACCTTTCCTCCGGCCATCCTGGCGGCCGTGGTCATGGCCGTGGCCGGATTCTTCTTCGCCGCCGTCTCCGGCAACCTCGTCGGCACCATCGGGGCCTCCAACAATCCGATCTCGGGGCTGACCCTTTCGACCCTCATCATCGCCGCCCTGCTCATGGTCGTCGTCGGGGCCACGGGCGTGAGCGGCGTCGCGGCCGTGCTGGGCGTCGCGGCGGTCGTCTGTGTTTCGTCAGCCGTGGCCGGCGAGATGCTCCAGGACCTCAAGGTCGGCCACATCCTCGGCGGCACGCCCTGGAAAATGCAGGCCGGGGATATTTTCGGCGTCCTCATCGCCTCGCTCGTCCTCTATTTCCCGCTGATGATCCTCTTCGGGGCCTTCCAGCTCGGCAGCCGCGAGCTTTCCGCCCCCCAGGCGGGGCTCATGGCCGCCTTGGCCAAGGGCATCGTCGGAGGCGAGATGGCCTGGCCGCTGGTCATCGTGGGCATGCTCATGGGCTTCGCCCTCATCCTCGTCCAGGTCAGGTCCCCCATGCTCGTGGCCGTCGGCATGTACCTGCCGCTCGAGACGACCTTCGCCATCTTCGTCGGCGGCATGATCAAGGGGCTGGCCGACAGGATGGGGGCCAAGCGGAACTTCAACGCGGCGCAAAAGGCCCGCGCATCGAACGTCGGCATCCTCCTTGCCGCGGGACTCATCGCCGGCGAGGGATTGACGGCGCTTCTCAGGGCCCTCTGGAAATTCCTATTCCTGAACAAAGTCATCCGCTTCGACATGCCGACGGTCTTCAAGGGAACGCACTACTTCAAGGGCGTCGACCTCTATATCGGCGGGCTGGTCGTCCTCGCCCTCATCGTCATCTACCTCATCAGGGTCCCGCTCAAGAACGCGGGCGCGGCCGACGAGCCGCCGCCCCCGTCGGCGGTCATCTAGGAGGTCGCGGAGAGGGCGTTCAAGGTTCCCCCTGTTACCGGCGGGGAGCGGAGTCTTCGGAGCGGACCTGCAGAATCGGACTGAGCACTCGAGGCCCGATTCCGC
>Ga0316628_100000237_pt1 | contig 34715 bp, 37 predicted proteins | sample OWC_Aug_M2_C1_D5_FD_207648 | JGI IMG/M metagenome (GOLD analysis project Ga0316628, IMG submission 207648) | Wetland soil microbial communities from Old Woman Creek delta, Ohio, United States - OWC_Aug_M2_C1_D5_C | ecosystem: Environmental > Terrestrial > Soil > Wetlands | place: USA: Ohio...
CACCTGCAGGGGATCGATTCGCATCGCCTACCTCACGTGGATGTTACGCTCGCGCACCACCCTGGCCCAAAGCTTGGTTTCCTCCTTCATGGCCTTGCCGAACTCCTGCGGGCTGTTGCCGACGGTCGCCATGCCCTGCGCATAGAAGCGCGCTTTCATCTGCGTGTCCTCGAGCGCGATCTTGGTGTCGCGGTAGACCTTGTCGACGACCGCCTGCGGCGTGCCCTTGGGCGCCACGATGCCGAACCAGCCGTAGTTCTCGAATCCCGGCAACCCGGCCTCCGCCACCGTCGGCACATCCGGCAGCTGCGGGGCGCGTTCCCGGCTGGTCACCGCGAGCGCCCGCAGACGGCCCGCGTTCACGTGCCCGATCGCGGCCGCGAGATTGGGCACCATGAAACTCGTTTCGCCCCCGACCAGCGCGGCCAGCGCCGGGCCTTCGCCCTTGTAGGGCACGGAGAGCGCGTCGATCTTCGCGCTGTCGACGAAGTTCTCCGCAGCGAGATGGATCTGCGAGCCGATGCCCGCGTGGCCGAAGGTCAGCTTGCCCGGTTCCTTCTTCGCCGCGGCAATCAGGTCCTTGATCGACTTGTAGGGCGAGTTCGCCGGCACCACCACCACCTGGGGTCCGCTCACCACGTTGGTGACCGGCACGAAGTCGCGCTCGGGATCGTAGTTGAGCTTGGCATAGATGTGCTGGTTCGCGGTCATGACCGAGCCCGAGGGGAAGAACAGCGTGTAGCCGTCCGGCGTCGCCTTAGCCGCCTCCGCCGCGCCGACGCCGCCGCCGGCGCCGCCCCGGTTCTCGATGAGGACCGACTGGCCCCACATTTCCGACAGCTTCTGCCCGATCATGCGCGCGGAGATGTCGGTCGCGCCGCCCGGGGGAAACGGCACGATGAATTTCACCGGCTTGGTCGGCCAGCTCTGCGCGGCCGCGGCTGCCGACAGCATCAGCCCTGCGAGCAGGGCGGTCCATCTTGCGAGTCTCATGGCGTTCCCCTAGAGGTGGTTTTCCGGCGATGCGACGACATTCTAATCATGCTTACAAGGCCAGCGCGAACGCGAGGCTCACGACAAGCGCGGCCCCAGCGGCCGCGGCGGCAAGGCTCTTTTGCCAGTCCCGCCATGGCAGAAATTCGAGCGCCAGCAGGCGCAGCCCGCCCGCCAGGTGCGCGGCGAGCAGCAGCACCAGTCCCCACTCGCCGAACTTCACCAGCGGCTGGTCGGTCCAGCGCAGGAACGCGTCGAGCCGCGCGGCATCGTGCAGCGCGAGGCCGAGCACCCAGAAATGCGCCGGCAGGTACAGCGCCAGCGCGATCCCCGAAAGCCGGTGCACGAGGAATGCCCAGAATGCCGGATGGTTGCGCGCGCGCACGCCGCTTCTCATCCGAAGACTCCGAGTATCGCGCGCAGGCCGAGCCAGGCGAGCGCCAGCGCGAAGGCGCCCAGCGCGGCATCGCGCGTGCCGCCCCGCCAGCCGAGCCATTCCGACAGCACGGCGCGCAGCCCGATCGGCACGTGCACTACGACCGCGAGCAGGAATACGGAGTAGAACCCGAGCCACGCGGCGTTGCCGCGCGTGCGGGAGAGGATCTCGGCCGCGCCCAGGCCGGAGTGCACCGCGTAGATCATGGTCGCGAGGTGCACCGCGACGCACAGCGCGAGCAGTGCGGCGCTCGCGCGTTGCGCGACCCAGAGCAGTGCTTCGCCGCGCAGGCTCACAGCTCTCCCCGCAGCGCGGCGCGCGCGACTTCGCGCTTCAGTCCGGCGATGCCGGCGGTGGGCGAGATGCGCTTGGGGCAGCGCTCGCTGCAGCTCATGTGCGTATGGCAGGCGTGGCAGCCGGCGTCCCCGGCGACCGCGCGCAGGCGCTCGGCGCGCGCTCGATCGCGCTCGTCGCGCAGCAGCGTCCAGGCCCGGTTGAGCGCCGCCGGTCCGAGGTAGTTCGCGTTCCATGCCACCACGTCGCACGAGCTGTAGCACACGCCGCAGCCGATGCATTCGATCGCCGCGTCCACCTCGCGGCGCGCGGCCGATTGCGGCGCGAGGCGCTCAAAATCGTCCCCGCGCGTGCGGCTGCCGCTGAAGCGCCCCTTGGCGCGTGCCCACTTGTCGAAGAACTCGCGCATATCCGTCACCAGGTCGCGAATCACCGGCAGGTTGGCAAGCGGGGCGATTTCGAGCCGGCCGTCGCCCGCCACGCTGTCGACATGCGTGCGACAGGTCCAGCGCGCCACGCCGTTCACCGTCATGGCACAGGAGCCGCACATGCCCACGCGGCAGGCGAAGCGATAGGCAAGCGTCGGGTCGAGCGCGCGCTGGATGTGCGTGACGACGTCGAGCACCGTCTGGCTCGCCCGCCGCGGCACCTCGAACGCCTGATAGGCGCCCTGTTCGGCGCCGCGCCAGACCCGGACCGTCAATACGCTCACGCGCTCTCGTAGAGCCTGGTGAGCACGAACTCGCGATGACCCAGCGCCTCGGCGGCGGTGAGCCGGCCATTGGCCGTGCGGAACATGTACTCCAGCAGCTTGTCGCCGGCCGCGTCGGGGCTGAGCTCGCGTCTCAGCAGCCCGGACACGTCGACATCGATGTGCTCGCCCATGGTGCGCACGGTGCGCGGGTTGGCGCACAGCTTGATCACCGGCAGGATGGGATTGCCGATCACGTTGCCCTGCCCGGTCGGGAAGAAGTGCACCGCGAAGCCTGCCGCAGCGCACAGCGTGACCATCTCCGCGGCGGCCGACGACGAGTCCATGAACCATAGGCCCGGACCGGTCGGCGCCTCGGCCTTGTCGAGCACGCCGTCGACCATGCATTTTCGGCCGATCTTCTGGATGTTACCGAGCGCCTTTTCCTCGATCGTGGTGAGACCGCCCTCGATATTGCCCTTGGTCGGCTGCGAGTCCATCAGGTCGCTCGTCTTGTGCCGCTCGACCACCTCCTGATAGCGGTCGAACATGAACTGGAACCGCGCTCTGACCTTGTCATCCCGGCAGCGCGCCGCGACCATGTGCTCGCCGCCGGTGAGCTCGGTGGTCTCGCCGAAACAAAGTGTCACGCCGTGCGGGTAGAGCTTGTCGAAGGCGTTGCCGACCGTCGGGTTGGAGCCGCAGCCCGAGGTAGTGTCCGACTCGCCGCACTTGGTCGAGACCCAGAGGTCCTTGAGCGGGCGCTCCTCGCGGCGCCGCTCCCCGGCCCACTGCACGAACTCCTTGGCGGCCTTGGAAGCGCGCATGATGGTGTCGTGGTCGCCGTGCTGTTCGATGCCGAAGTAGGCCACCGGCTTGCCGGTCGCGGCGATGCCGTCGGCGACCTTCTTGCCCCAGCCCTCCTCGATGCAGATCACCACCACCGCGGCGACATTCGGGTTGCAGCCGGTCCCGATCAGGGTGCGGAAGTGCAGGTCGAGGTCGGCGCCGAACTGCAGCCGGCCGTACGGATGCGGCAGCGCCATCGTGCCCTTGATGTTGTTGGCCACCGCCTCGGCCGCCGCGTTGGAGATGTCGTCCACCGGCAGGATGATGACGTGGTTGCGCACGCCGACGCGGCCGTTTTCGCGCTTGTAGCCCCAGAAAGTCGCTTTCGAGAGATCCATCGTTACCACCGCTTGGTCTTGATGTTCTGAACGTGGGCGTGCTCGCCCTGCTTGATCGGCGCCACGACCTTGCCGATGTCGACGCCGTACTTGATCACCGTATCGCCCGGCTTGTAGTCCTTGAGCGCCACCTTGTGGCCGATCGGGATGTCGCTCTTGGCGACCACCTTGATGTCCTTGTCGTCCTCCATGATCCAGCCGGAAAGCTCCTGTCCGGCCTTCACGCCCTCGACGACGACGACGCCGACGCCGTCGCCCTCCTCGTGCACCACGAAATGAATCATCGTCCTCTCCGTCTCGGATGGCATGCTGTTGCGGGGGAGCGCGCAGTCTAAGCCGGCGGTCCCGGTGAAGTCAACTATATGAGTTGGATGACTTGCGTGCTAGACTGGCCCGCGCCATGAACCAGGTCCTCGACCGAGGAATCGCCGCCCCGCTCTACAAGGAAGTGAAGCGGTTGCTGACCCACAGCCTGGCGCAGGGCGAGTGGGGAGCGGGCGAGGCGCTGCCCTCGGAAACGCAGCTCGCAAAGCGCTTCGGCGTGTCGATCGGCACCCTACGCAAAGCGATCGACGAGCTGGTGGCCGAGGGCGCCGTGGTGCGCCGGCAGGGTCGCGGCACGTTCATCGCCTCGCACGGCGCCACGCGCCTGATGTTTCACTTCTTCCACATCGTGCCGCACGACGGCGAGAAGCAGTACCCGCGCACCGCGACGCTCGCTTTCCGGCGTGGCCGCGCTGCCGCGATGGAGGCTGCGAAGCTCGGCATCGCGGCTGGCGACGCGGTGCTGCGCATCCGGAATCTCCTCTCGCTCGGCAGCAAGCCGGTGATCCTCGACGAGCTCGTGCTGCCGCAGCGCCTGTTTCCGGACCTCAGCGAGAAGATCCTCACCGCGCGCGACAACACCATCTACCACCTGTACCAGACGCGCTACGGCATCAACGTGCTGCGCACCAGCGAGCGGCTGCGCGCCACGGTGGCCGACGTCGAAGCGGCGCAGCTGCTCGGGGTTAGAAAGGGCGCGCCGCTGCTCGAGATCAATCGCGTCGCCTACACCTATCACGACGCACCGGTCGAGTTGCGCCGCAGCCTGGTCGACACCACCGAGCACGAGTACTTCTCGGACATCGGGAAATGAGCGGCAAATGAGCCGCAAATGAGCTCGCGCCGCGAGTTCCTCGAGGCGCTCGCTGCGCTCGGGCTCGCCTCGGGGCTGCCGCGCGGCGCGCGCGCCGCGCCGCGCTTCGCGACCGATCCGTTCGGACTCGGAGTGGCCAGCGGCTATCCGACCTCCGGCAGCGCGGTGCTCTGGACGCGGCTGATCACCGACCTCGAACGCTACGACGGCGGGCTCGACCCGGTCGCAGTGCCGGTGCGCTGGGAGGTCGCCTCCGACGACGCCATGCGCACGATCGTCGCCTCCGGCGTGGAGACGGCGGCGCCCGAATGGGCGCATTCGGTGCACGCCGAGGTGAGAGGGCTCGAGCCCGAGCGCTGGTACTGGTACCGATTCACGGCCGGCGATGCGGTGAGCCCGGTCGGGCGGCTGCGCGTCGCGCCGCGCCGCGGCGCCTCGGTCGAGCGCCTGCGCTTCGCCTTCGCCTCCTGCCAGCAGTACGAGCAAGGCTACTACGCTGCCTATCGCCACATCGTCGCCGACAATCCAGAGCTGATCGTGTTTCTCGGCGATTACATCTACGAGTCCTCGTGGGGACGCGATCACGTTCGCAGGCACAACCCGGGCGAGCCCTACACGCTGGACGAATACCGCATGCGCTACGCGTGCTACAAGAGCGACCCCGACTTGCAGGCCGCGCACGCGGCCTGCGCCTGGCTCGCGACCTGGGACGACCACGAGGTCGACAACGACTACGCCGGCGATCGCCCGGAGGACGGCATGCCGAGGGAGCGCTTCCTCGCGCGGCGCGCCGCGGCCTATCGGGCGTACTACGAGCACATGCCACTGCCGGCGCGCATGCGTCCGTACGGGCCGCACATGCGCCTGTACACGCAGTTCGGCTGGGGGTCGCTCGCGCGATTTTTCCTGCTCGATGACCGGCAGTACCGCGCCTACCAGGCCTGTCCGCGCAAGTCGGGCGGCGGCACCGTGGTCGGCGAGCACGCGTGCGCCGCGCGCACCGCTCCCGGCCGCAGCATGCTCGGCGCGCGGCAGGAGGCCTGGCTCGCGCGAGCCTTCGCGGACTCGCGTGCCGGATGGAACGTCGTCGCGCAGCAAACCCTCATGGCGCAGTTCGCGCGCGGCTCGGGGGATGCGCGGCGCTACTGGACCGACGGCTGGGACGGCTATCCCGCCGCGCGACGCAAGCTGCTCGAGAGCATGGCGGCCGAGCGGCTCGCGAATCCCGTGGTCATCGGCGGCGACGTGCACCACCACGCGGTGTCCGACCTGAAGGTCGATTTCGACGATGCGGCGTCGCCCGTGGTGGCGAGCGAATTCTGTGGCACCTCGATCACCTCGCAGGCGCGCCCGCAGAAGGAGCTCGACGCGACGGTCGCCGAGAACCCGCACGTGAAGCTCGCGGACGGGCGCCACCGTGGCTACGTGCGCATCGAGCTGAACGCGCGACAGTTGCGCGCCGATATGCGGGCGATGGAAACTGTGCAGGCGCGCGGGGCGCCGTGCACGACACTCGCGTCGTTCGCGGTCGAGGACGGCCGACCGGGGCCGCGGCGCGCCTGAGCCGCGCTAGCGGCAGCGCAGGTTGGCCGAGTAATCCGCGATCGGCTTGGTGCAGTCGTGCTCGTTGATCCTGCGATCCTCGAGCATCGGCGGCGGCGTTCGATCGAGCGGCTCCGCGCCGTAGTAGAACATCGTGCCCAGGATCGCGGCTGCGCCGACGGCTGCGGCCGCGGATCCGCCGGCGACGCTCACGCTCACCCCGCCGGCGACCACCGTCGTGCCCGCCGCCGGCGTGCCGACCCTCCCGACCGTGTTGCTGGCGATCTCGGTGTTGGCGGCCGTGCAGGCATACAAGGCCAGCGCCGCCAGCGCGCTCACAATGCGTCGCATCATGATGTACATTCTAGCGTTGGCGCAGACGTCCCCGCCTTCTTGATCCATGTCAATGGTGGCGTGCCGGACGGGTACAACATGATTCGCGGGTGATTTCCCGACGAGAAAGGAACGCCATGGCCTACAAGACCATCCTGGTTCACCTCGGTGCCGGCAAGGGGGCAGACGCGTGCAGCGATATCGCCTGCTCGCTGGCGCAGAAGTTCGACGCGCACGTGATCGGCCTGCATGCGCTCACCGTGGTGCCCCCGCCGACCTGGGCGATGGCCGAGGCGGGTGTCGCCGTCGAGTCGGCACGCAAGAAGGCGCTGGCCGACATCGCGGCGCGCGTGCGCGGCGCGTGGGACGCCGGGGTGCGGCGCGCCAACTGGTCGAAAGCCGAGTGGCGCAGTTCGACGGCCGATGCGCTCGAGGCCGTAACCCTGCATGCGCGCTACGCCGACCTGGTCATCATCGCGCAGGATGACGGCACCGGCGCCAGCGGCGTGTCGGACCAGTTCGCGGGGCGCTTGTTGCTCTCGGCCGGGCGACCGGTGCTGGTCGTGCCCTACGCGCGCGAGAAACGACCCATCGGCGAAAACATCCTGATCGCATGGAACGCGGGCCGCGAAGCGACGCGCGCGGTCACCGACGCTCTGCCGCTGTTGCAGGGCGCGAAGCAGGTCCATGTCGCGGCGTTCAATCCGGGACCTCCGAATGGGCAGCACGGCGAAGTTCCCGGCGCGGACATCGCGCTGTATCTCTCGCGCCACGGCGTGAAGGTCACCGTGTCGCAATACCGGGCCGACGACATCGACGTCGGCAACCAGCTCCTGTCCCGCGTGGCCGACCTGGACGGCGACCTGATCGTCATGGGCGCCTACGGCCGCTCGCGCGTCTCGGAGCTGATCCTCGGGGGCGTCACGCGCACCATCCTCGAGTCGATGACCGTCCCGGTGCTGATGTCGCACTGAGGGCGCGCCGCTCAGGCGGGCGTGGCGGCGCGCTTCAGCCGGTCGCGCACCGCCAGCCACGCCGGCTCGTCCGGCGGCTGCTCGACGAGAATCTGCGCGCAGCCCGCGCCGTCGAGCTCGCGCAGCGCGGCGTACAGGCGATGCGCGTAGGACGCGGCGTCGCGCGGCATGCGCAGCCAGCTTGCCGCACGCTCGTCCGGGCGCGAGAACGCGAGCACCGCAACGCTGCCGCGGGTGCGCGCGATTTCTGCGTCGAGCGCGTGCGCGGGCACCAGACGCAGCGGGGTCTTCGGCGCGTAGTGGCGCTCCAGGGTGCCGGAAGCGCGCGGCGCGCCGGCGTCGGGCATCGCGAGCGACGCGCCGAGCGCGTCCTCGAGCTCGGCCGGCGAAATCGCCCCGGGTCGCAACAGCACGGCGCGGCCGCGCGACAGATCGACGATCGTCGACTCGATGCCGACCTCGCTCGATCCGCCCTCGAGGACGAGATCCACCGCCGTGCCCAGGTCTTGGCGCACGTGCTCGGCGCAGGTGGGCGACACGCGGCCGAACCGATTCGCGGAGGGCGCCGCAATGGGTCCGCCGAATTCGCGCAGCAGCGCCTGCGCCGCCGGGTGCGCCGGGACACGGAGCCCGATCGTGTCCTGCCCGCCGGTGACGAAATCGCCTGCGTGCGGCGCGCGCTTCAGGATCAGCGTGAGCGGCCCGGGCCAAAAGCGCGCGGCGAGCCTGCGCGCCGCGTCGGGCACTTCGCGCGCCCAGCTGAAAGCCTGCTCCACAGTGGCGAAGTGCACGATCACCGGGTGCGAGCCGGGGCGCCCCTTGACCGCGTACAGCCGCGCTACCGCAGCGGCGCTCGAGGCGTCGGCGCCCAGCCCGTACACGGTCTCGGTGGGAAACGCGACCAGCCCGCCGCGCCGGAGGATTTCCGCGGCGCGGCGGACTTCTTCGCTCACAGCTTGAGCGGCGCGGCCTTGAGGACCGCCTCGGTCTGCTTGCGGCGGAAGTCCTCGAGCTTCTTCGCCATGCCCGCGTCGGACAGCGCGAGCAGTGCCACGGCGAAGAGCGCGGCGTTCGCCGCGCCCGCCTCGCCGATGGCGAAGGTCGCCACCGGGATGCCCTTGGGCATCTGCACCGTGGAGAGCAGCGAATCCAGGCCCTGCAGGTGCTTGGAGGGCATCGGCACGCCGAGCACGGGGAGCGTCGTATGCGCAGCGACCACGCCCGCGAGGTGCGCCGCGCCGCCCGCAGCCGCGATGATCGCCTTCATGCCGCGCTTGGCGGCCCCTTCGGCCCACTCGGCGACCGCGTGCGGCGTGCGGTGCGCGGACATCGCTCTTGCCTCGTAGGGCACGCCGAACTCTTCCAGCGTCTTCGCCGCCGCCTTCATGGTGTCCCAGTCGTTGGCCGACCCCATCACGATGCCGATCATGCGAGCTTTCTCCCGGTGAGGCGCTCGAGCGCTTCGCGGTATTTTCCAGACGTCTTGGCGATCACCTCGGGCGGCAGCCTGGGCGCCGGCGGCGTCTTGTCCCAGTCGAGCGTCTCGAGGTAGTCGCGCACGTACTGCTTGTCGAAGGACGGCGGGCTCATGCCGACGCGGTACGAATCGGCCGGCCAGAAGCGCGACGAGTCCGCGGTGAGCACTTCGTCGATGAGGACGAGGTTGCCCTTCGCGTCCGTGCCGAACTCGAACTTGGTATCGGCGATGATGATGCCCTTGGTGGCGGCATACTCGGAGGCTTCCTTGTACAGGTGGATGGAGACCTCGCGCACCTTCGCCGCGAGCTCCCTGCCGATCAGCTTTTCGACCTCCTCGAAGGAGATGTTCTCGTCGTGCCCTTCGGCCGCCTTGGTGGCCGGCGTGAAGATGGGCTCCGGGAGCTTCTGCGCCTGCTGCAAGCCCTTCGGCAGCTCGATGCCGCAGACCTTGCCGGTCTTCTGGTAATCCTTCCATCCCGAGCCGATGAGATAGCCGCGCACCACCGCTTCGATCGGCAGCGCCTTCAGCTTCTTGACCACCACCGAGCGGCCGCGCACCTGCGCTTTCTCATCCTCGCCCTTGACCACGCTCTCCGGGTCGATCCCGGTCAGCTGGTGCGGCACGATGTGGCCGAGTTTCGCGAACCAGAAGTTCGCCATCTCGTTCAGCACGCGCCCCTTGTCGGGAATCGGGTCGGGCAGCACCACGTCGAAGGCCGAGAGCCGGTCGCTGGTGACGATCAGCATCTTGTCCTCGCCGACCGCGTAGATGTCGCGCACCTTGCCGCGCCCGATGCGCGGCAGGCTCGCGATGCGCGATTCGAACAGGGCGGCGCTCACGCCGCCTGCTTCTCGAGTTCGGGCTTCCACTTGCCCTGGCAGGCGAGGCTGTTCATGTGCGCGCGATGGTGGAAGGCCTTTTGCGCCGCGGCGACGTTCTGCGGACTGCCGCGCCAGGTCTTGAGCGCCGGGTTCTGCAGCGCACGCGAGTACGAGAAGCTGAGCGGCCAGGGCAGGCCCTTCGTCGCCGCCATGGCGTTGAGATGCGCGGTCGCGTCCACGTCCGACTGCCCGCCGGAAAGAAACACCACGCCCGGCTGCGCCGCGGGCACGGTGCGCTTGAGCACGCGCAGGCTGCGCTCGGCGACTTCGCCGACGCCCGCCTGGCGGGCGTTCTCCTTGCCCGAGACCACCATGCTCGCCTTCAGGATGGCGTGCTCGAACGACACGTTGTGCGCCGCAAGCGCGGCGTAGGTCGCGCGCAGCGTCGCCTCCGTGACCTCCTCGCAGCGCTCGATCGAGTGGTCGCCGTCGAGCAGCACCTCGGGCTCGATGATCGGCACGATCGAGGCCTCCTGGCAAAGCGCCGCGTAGCGCGCCAGCGCATGCGCGTTCGCGTACAGGCAGGCGTGGGTGGGAATGCCGTCGCCGATGGTGATCACGGCGCGCCACTTGGCAAAGCGCGCGCCGAGCTTAAAGTACTCCGCCAGCCGCGCGCGCAGGCCGTCGAGACCCTCGGTCACCTTCTCGCCTGGCGCGAGCGCCAGGTCCTGAGCGCCCTTGTCCACCTTGATGCCCGGGATGATCCCTTTCTTCGCCAGGAAGTCCGGGAACGGGATGCCGTCGCTGCTTTTCTGGCGGATCGTTTCGTCGAACAGGATCACGCCCGATACGAACTGCTCGATGCCCGGCGTCGCGAACAGCAGCCCGCGGTAGGCGCGGCGGCTGTCCTCGGTGCATTCCACGCCGACCGACTTGAAGCGCTTCTCGCAGGTGCCGCTCGATTCGTCGGCGGCAAGGATCCCCTTGCCCTTCGCGACCATCGCAGCCGCGGTCTTGGAAAGCAGTGACTTGTCCATGCTGATCCTCGGTGATGGGATGTCGCCGGTGTGACGAGCCTCGATTTTACCGTTGTTCTGCCGCCTGTTTAAGCTTCGCTTAAGGCCGGCGCGTAAATCTCGGACGCCGCGGGAATTCGGCGATAATGCGGCCCCCGACCAACGTGCAGGCGCCATGATACGAATCGAAAACCTCGTGAAGTCGTTCGGCCCGAAGCGCGTGGTCGACGGCCTCACGTTCAATGTCGAGCGGGGCGAGGTGCTGGGCTTCCTGGGGCCGAACGGCGCCGGCAAGTCCACCACCATGCGCATGATCACGGGCTTCATCCCGGCCACCGAGGGTCGGGTAACGGTCGGCGGCTACGACGTGGCCGAATCGCCGCTCGAGGCGAAGCGCCTGATCGGCTACCTGCCCGAGGCGGCGCCCGCCTACCCGGACATGACGGTGCACGGCTTCCTCGCGTTCGCCGCGGACATGCGCGGCCTGGCGGGCGACGCGAAGAAGAGGGCCATCGGCAGGGTGGTCGAGCTGTGCTTTCTCGCGTCCGTGCTCCACCAGGGCATCGACACGCTGTCCAAGGGCTACAAGCACCGCACGTGCCTGGCGCAGGCGCTGATCCACGATCCGGAGGTGCTGGTGCTCGACGAGCCGACCGACGGTCTCGATCCCAACCAGAAGCACGAGGTGAGAAACCTCATCGGCGAGCTCGGCAGAACCAAGGCGCTGGTGTTTTCGACGCACATCCTCGAGGAAGTCGACGCGGCCTGCACGCGCGCCATCATCATCGACCGCGGCCGCATCGTCGCCAACGGCACGCCGCAGGAGCTGCGCGGCATGTCGCTCGTCGCCGGCGCGGTGACCGTTTCGGGCCACGGCGTCAGCGCGGACAAGCTCGCGGCGCTCGGGCGCGTCGAGCAGCTGGACGGCGCCTGGCGGGTCTACCCCGACAGCCGGGATGCGAGCGGCGAGCTGGTGCGCGCCGTGGTCGACCTCGCGGCCCGCGAGGGCTGGCGGCTCGAAGCGCTGCGCACCGAGGAGGGACAGCTCGACGAGGTGTTCCGGCGCATCACGCTCCCCGACACGGCCGAACAATGAACTCCGCCTGGAAGACCGTCCGCACCATCGCGCGGCGCGAGCTGGTGAGCTACTTCGTCTCGCCGGTCGCTTACGTGTTCCTGGTCATCTACCTGCTGCTGATCGGCTTCTTCACCTTCACCGTGGGCGGCTTCTTCGAGCGCGGCGAGGCGAGCCTCGCGTCGTTCTTCGTCTGGCATCCGTGGCTGTATCTGGTGCTGGTGCCGGCGGTGGGCATGCGGCTCTGGTCGGAAGAGCGTCGCGCGGGAACGCTGGAGCTGCTGCTCACCATGCCGGTGACGATCTGGCAGGCGATTCTCGGCAAGTTCCTCGCCTCGTGGGCGTTTCTCGCCATCGCCCTCGCCCTCACTTTTCCGGTGGTCATCACGGTGAACGTGCTCGGCGAGCCCGACAACGGCGTCATCGCCGCCGGTTACCTCGGCAGCCTGCTGCTCGCGGGGGCCTACCTCGCGATCGCCTGCATGACCTCGGCGATGACACGCAACCAGGTGGTGGCGTTCATCCTGGCGGTGGTGGTGTGCCTGTTCCTGATCCTGTGCGGCTTCAACCCGGTGACCGACCTGCTCACGCGCTGGGCGAGCCCCGCGTTCGTCGACACGGTGGCCGCGTTCTCGGTGATCACGCATTTCGACGGCTTCCAGAAGGGGGTCATCGACACGCGCGACCTGTTCTTCTTCCTGTCGGTGATCGGCTTCGCGCTGTTCGCCACCAGCGTCATCATCCGCAACCACCGCGCAGGGTAAGGCCATGAAAAAGTACGACACCCTGATTTACTCCGCGGTCGGCCTGGCGGCGCTGTTCCTCATCCTGGTGGCGTTCAACTACCTCGCCTCGGCCGCGGCGGTGCGCGCCGATCTTACCGAGGGCAAGCTCTACACGCTGTCGGACGGCACGCGCAGGATCCTCGGCGGGCTCAAGTCCCCCGTGACCCTCAAGCTCTACGTCTCGCGCGGCGAAAGCGTTCCGGTCCAGCTGCGCAGCTTCGCGCAGCGCGTCGAGGACATGGTGCAGGAGTTCAAGTCGGTCGCCGGGCCGAAGCTGGTGGTCGAGATCTACCATCCCCAGCCCGACTCGGAGGAAGAGGACGCCGCCCAGCTCGACGGCATCGAGCCGCAGCAGCTGCTGAGCGGGGACAACTTCTACCTCGGCATCGCGGTGACCCGGCTGGACCGCAAGGAGTCGATTCCGACCATCACGCCTCAGCGCGAGCGGCTGCTCGAGTACGACCTGGTGCGCGCCATCGCCAGCGTCGGCACGAGCGTGCGCGCAAAAGTGGGCCTGATGAGCACGCTGCCGGTGCTCGGCGAGAAGTTCAATCCGATGACGCGCAGCAGCTCGGATCCGTGGGTGCTCGCCAACGAGCTCAAGCGCGAGTTCGACGTCGAGCAGGTGGACATGACCGCGCCCGAGATCCCCAAGGACATCAACGTTCTGCTGCTGATCCACCCGCGCGACATCACGCCGCAGGGCGAATACGCGCTCGACCAGTTCGTGCTGCGTGGCGGCAAGCTGATCGCGTTCGTCGATCCCTACGCGTATTTCGACCAGCTGCCGAGCATGCCCGGCATGCCGCCGCAGGGAGGCACCAGCTCGACGCTGCCGACGCTGTTCAAGGCCTGGGGGCTCGAGATGGATCCGGGCAAGGTGATCGCCGACGTGGTCTACGCTTCGGGCAGCGGGCAGCGCTACACGCCCACCGTGCTGAGCCTCAATCGCACCGCGTTCGATCGCGACGACGTCGTCACGAGCCAGCTCGAGACGCTGCTGTACGCCTTCGGCGGCGCGTTCCACGTCAAGCCCGTCGCAGGCCTGAAGGCCACCGACCTGGTGACCAGCTCGTCCAACTCGATGCTGGTGCCCGACGCCGACGCGACCACGGCGGGCGACGCGGCGACCAAGGACTTCAAGCCTGGCGGCGTCTCGCTTCCGCTCGCGCTTCGGCTCGCGGGCAAGTTCAAGACCGCCTTTCCGGACGGCCGCCCCGCCGTGCCGGGCGAGAAGCAGGACAAGTCCGACAAGCCGCTGCAGCCCCAGCTGCGCGAGTCCGCGAAGGACAACGCGGTGACCCTGGTCGCCGATGTCGACATGCTGGCCGACCCCGCCGCGGTCGACGTGCAGGAAGTTCTGGGGCGCAAGATCGTGGTGCCTTCGAACGGCAACCTCGCCTTCGCCCTCGGGATGGTCGAGCAGTTCGCTGCGGGCGACGATCTGATCTCGTTGCGCAGCCGCGCTTCGTCGTTCCGGCCGCTCACCGTGGTGCGCGAGCTCGAGGCCAATGCGCAGAAGCAGTATTTCGGCAAGATCCGGGCCCTCGAGGACGAGTTGAAGAAGACCAGCGACAAGCTGCAGGAACTGCAGAAAGCCCAGGGCCCCGGCGCAAAATCGTCGCAGATCCTGAGCGCCGAGGAACAGGCCGAGCTGGAGAGATTCCGCAAGACGGTCGCCCAGACCAAGCTCCAGCTGAAGGAGGTGCGCAAGAACCTGCGCCGCGATTCCGAAGCCCTGGTGTTCTGGACGAAGGTCGCGAACATCGCCTTGGTGCCGCTGCTGGTTGCCCTGTTCGGAATGATCCTGGCGCTGGTGCGACGCGGACGCGCGCAGCGCGCGGCGGACGCCTGAGGAGGGCCGCACGATGAACCTGCGCGTCGCCGCGACCCTGGTCGTGCTGCTGCTGGTGCTGGGCGGCGGCGCGATCGTCTACCATCAGCAGCAGCGCTCGCGCGAGGCGTCGAACGTCGGCACCCTGGGCCGGCCGCTGCTCCAGGGCCTCACCGTGGCCGACGTCGCGCGCGTGCGCATCTCCGCGCCCAACGCGACGCTCAACCTGCAACGTAGCGACAGGGGCTGGACCATCGCGGAGCGCGCCGGCTTTCCGGCGGATTTCGGCAAAGTGCGCGCGTTCCTGCTGAAGGCGATCGAGCTCAAGATCGGCCAGAGCGAGCCGATCGGCGACCAGGACCGCGGGCGCCTCGACCTGGTCGAGCCGGGCAAGGGTGCGGGCGCGGGCACGCTGCTCGAGTTCCTGTCGGCCGACGGCAAGCCGCTCGCGCGACTGCTGGTCGGCAAGAAGTACTTCAAGCGCGAGCCGGAGAACCCCGACAAGGCGACGGGGGACGGGCGCTTCGTCATGCTGCCGGACAAGCCCGGAGCCGCGTACGTCGTTTCCGATCCGCTGCCCGAGGCGAGCGCGGCGAGCGACGCCTGGATCGACCGCACGGGGATCAAGGCCGAAAAGGTGGAGACCATGGAAGTGCGCGCCGCCGGGGACGTGCACTGGAAAATCGAGCGCTCGGGCGACAACGCCGAGTGGAAACTCGAAGGCGCGCGCCCGGGCGAGAAGCTCGAGGTCACCAAGGCGAACGCCGCCTCCTACTCGCTCTCGCTGCTCGATCTCGCGGACGTGGCCCCGCCGTCGACGACGGCGCAGGACGCCGGCTTCGACACGCCGAGCGCGACGATCGCGGCGACCACGCTGTCCGGGCTCGACTACCGCTTCACGCTCGGCAAGCTCGATGGCGCAAACTATTACGTCAAGTTCACGATCGACGGGGCGCAGGCACAGCCGCGCGAACAGGAGCTCGCGCGCTACACGCTGCTCATCGACAAATCCAAATTCGAGGACGTGCTGAAGAAGCGCTCGGACCTGCTCGCCAAGAAAAAGTAGCAGCGGCTGGCGCCGCGGACCGGCTATGATTGCCGCTGGCTGACCAGGGAGCGGGGCTTATGGCGACACCGGAGAGCAAGACCAAGGTAGTCATCCTGACCGATACCTACCGCATCAAGGGCTACATCGAGCTGGTGCCCGGCGCGCGGTTGACCGATTACATGCTCGATGCCAGGGGCTTCATCGCGGTGACCGACGCCGAGGTCTGGGAGCGCGAGGGCCGGCAGGTGTTCACGGCGCACTTCATCAACGTCAGCCGCGACCATATCGTGGTCGTCTCGCCGTCCAACTGACGGCCCCCGTCGGCGCGCGCAGCGGGCTCCTCCCTGATGGGCGAGCTTCAGATATCGGACATCGCGCACGTCATCCAGCTCGCGGTGGCGCCGGTGTTCATGCTTACCGCGGTGGGCACACTCATCGCCGCGCTCAACATCAGGCTCGGCCGCGCGGTGGACCGGCGGCGCGTGCTCGAGGAACGGCTCGGCGAGCTCGGGGAGCTCGACGCGCAGGCCGCGCGCGAAGAGCTGCTGCAGATCGCCAGGCGCATCCGCACGGTGTATTTCGCCATCCTGTTCGCGGTTCTCTCGGGGCTTTTCGTATGCCTGCTGATCGCCGGCGCGTTCATCGGCGCGTTCGTCGCGGCGAACCTCTCGCGCATGATCGGCGCGCTGTTCGTGCTGGCGATGCTGGCGCTGATCGTCTGCCTGCTGCTGTTCGTGCGCGAGATTTTCCTCGCCGTCACCACGCCACGGCACGCGCCGCGCTAGGCTTCCCCTTGCTGGCCGAATGCTGCTATAACCCGGCGTAAGGCGCACCAAGACGCCGCGGCCCTTTCCGTGCAGCGAGTACCGGGAGGTGTACCGTGGGGAACAACCGGATCGACGGCATCCGCACAGTGGCGCTGGTAGGTCAGGCCGGCTGCGGCAAGACCACGCTCGCCGAGGCGCTGCTGGCGCGGGCCGGCGCGATCGCCGTGCCGGGCAGCGTCGAGCGCGGCACGACGGTGTGCGATTACACGCCGCTCGAGAAATCGCTGCAGCACTCGCTCAAGCTCGCGGTGGCGAGCTTCGAGGCGCAGGGCGCGCGCATCCACCTGCTCGACACTCCGGGCTACCCCGATTTCCTCGGCCATTCCCTGCCCGCGCTCGCCGCGGTCGAGACCGCCGCGATCGTGATCAACGCGCAGAACGGCCTGGAGATGATGACCGGGCGCTTCATGCAGTGGGCCGCAAAGCGCGGCCTCGACCGGTTGATCGTGGTCAACAAGATCGACGCCGGGGCGGACCTCGAGGCGCTGCTGGAGAAGATCCGGCAGGCCTACGGCAAGGAGTGCCTGCCGATCAACCTGCCCGCGGGCGGGGCGACGCGGGTGTCGGATTGCTTCTTTTCGCCGTCGGGGGAGTCGGATTTCTCTTCCGTCGAGGAGATGCACAAGCAGCTCGTCGATCAGGTGGTCGAGGTCGACGAGGAGCTGATGGCGCTGTACCTCGAGCAGGGCAGCATCGAGCCGGATCAGCTGCACGCGCCGCTCGAGCGCGCGATGCGCGAGGGACACCTGATTCCGGTCGTGTTCACCTCCGCCCGGACGGGCGCCGGCGTCGCCGAGCTGCTCGAGGTCATCGTCAAGCTGATGCCCAGCCCCGCGGAAGGCAACCCGCCCGTGTACCTCAATACGCCGATCGACGGCGGCGCATCGACCGAGATGCGTGCCGAGCCGGACCCTGGCAAGCACGTGCTCGCGCACGTCTTCAAGATCGAGATCGATCCGTACATCGGGCGCCTGGCGGTGTTCCGCGTGCACCAGGGGCGCGTCACGCCGGGCACGCAGCTGCTCATCGGCGAGGGCAGGAAGCCGATCAAGGCTGGGCACCTCTACATGCTGCGCGGCAAGCAGCAGACCGAGATCGCGGAGGCGCTGCCCGGCGACATCTGCGCGATCGCCAAGGTCGACGAGATCCGCTTCGACCACATCCTGCACGACTCGCCCGAGGACGCGCAGATCCACGCGCGCCCGCTCGAGCTGCCGCAATCGATATTCGGCCTGGCGGTGCAGTCGAAGAAACGCGGTGACGAGCAGAAGATTTCCGACGTGCTGCACCGGTTGATCGCCGAAGACCCCTGCTTTCGCATCGAGCACAACGCCCAGGCCAACGAGACCGTGATCCGCGGCCTCGGCGAGCTGCACCTGAAGACGATGCTCGACAAGATCGCGGGGCAGTACAAGCTCGAGCTCGACACGCGGCCGCCTTCGGTGCCGTTCCGCGAAACGATCACGGGGAAGGCCGAGGGTCACAGCCGCCACAAGAAGCAGACCGGCGGCGCCGGCCAGTTCGGCGAGGTGTTCCTGCGCGTCGAGCCTTTGCCGCGTGGCGCCGGCTTCGAGTTCGTCGATGCGGTGAAGGGCGGCGTGATCCCCTCGGTCTACATCCCGGCGGTCGAGAAGGGCGTGCGCATGGTGCTGGAATCGGGCTTTCTCGCCGGCTTCCCCGTGCAGGACCTGCGCGTGACGGTATACGACGGCAAGAGCCATCCGGTCGATTCCAAGGAGGTCGCGTTCGTCTCCGCGGGCAGAAAGGCATTCCTCGATGCGCTCGCCAAGGCGCGCCCCATCGTGCTCGAGCCGATCGTCGACATCTCCGTCGCGCTGCCCGAGTCGAACATGGGCGACATCGCCGGCGACCTTTCGGCGCGCCGCGGGCACATCAAGGGCTCCGACTCCCCCCGCCCGGGGTCGCTGCGCATCGCGGCCCAGGCGCCGCTCTCGGAGCTGGAGAGCTTTCCGTCGCGTCTCAAGGCGCTCACCGCCGGTCAGGGCTCGTACACGCTCGAATTCAGCCACTACGAGCCCGCGCCTGCGCCGCTGCAGCAGAGACTGGTCGCGCAGCACCGGCCGGCGGCGGACGAGCCTTGAGCGACGCGCCTTCGCCGCTGTTCCGCGTGCTCGAGGGCCGCGGCGCTCCGGCGCTCGTCTTCGTGCACGGATTCGCCTGCAGCCACGCCGACTGGCAGGCCCAGATCGACGCGCTCGCAGCGACCCATACCGTCGTCGCCTGCGACCTGCGGGGCCACGGCGCGACGCCGGGCGAGCCGGCGGACTGCTCGATCGAGACCTACGGCGCCGACGTCGCGGCGCTGCTCGCCGAGCTCGATCTGCGCGGCGCCATCCTCGTGGGCCACAGCCTCGGATGCCGCGTGGTGCTGCAGGCGGCGGGCAATCACCCCGAGCGCGTCGGCGGCGTGGTGCTGATCGACGGCGGCCGCATCGGCATGGGCGATCCGGAGACCGCCGGGCGCGTGATGCGCGAGCAGATCCGCGCCACCGGGTACGGCGCGTTCGCGCGCCGGCTGTTCGAGGAGATGTTCATCCCGTCGAGCGGCGTGCGGCTGAAAGCAGCGATCGTCGAGCGCGCGCTCGAGCTGCCCGCCGCGGTCGGCAGCGCGCTGTTCCCGCGCCTGGTGGGCTGGGACGCGGCCAACATGGAAAGCGCGCTCGCCGGCGTGCACGTGCCGCTGCTCGTCATCCAGAGCACCTACGTCAACGCACAGCGCGTCCGGGTGCCGCTGGCCCCCGGCGACTCGACTCCCTGGCTCGACCTGGTCAGGCGGCTGGCGCCGTCGGCGCGGGTGGAGATCGTGCCGGGCGTCGGGCACTTCCCGCAGCTCGAGGCCGCCGAGACCGTCAACCGCCTGATCGCCGACTTCGCTCAGCAGCAGCGCCGGTAGCGCCGCTTGCAGATTCTGACCACTTCGTCCGGATCGCGCTTCCACCAGTTCGCGGCCGAGAAGATTTCCACTTCCTGGAATCCCCGGTAGCCGGCGCGCTCCAGCCAGCCGCGGATCTTCATCAGGTCGATGACGCCGTCGCCCATCATGCCGCGATCGAGCAGCAGGTCGGTGGTGGGCACCAGCCAGTCGCAGATGTGATGGGCGAAGATGCGCTTGCGGCCCGCGCGCCGGATCTGCGCTTCGAGCTTCGGGTCCCACCAGACGTGATACACGTCTACCGCCACGCCGAGCGCTCCGCTCGCGCGCGCATCGAGCGCGTCGCACAGGTCGAGCGCCTGCTCGAGGGTATTCACGCAGGCGCGGTCCGCCGCCTGCATCGGGTGCAGCGGCTCGATGGCGAGCGGCACGCCGGCCTTGCGCGCGTACGGCAGGATCGCGGCGATGCCGTCTTTCACCTGCTGGCGCGCACCCGCCAGGTCCTTCGAGCCCTTGGGCAGGCCGCCGACGACCAGGATCAGGCACTGCGCGCCAAGCGCATGCGCCTCGTCTACCGCGCGCAGGTTGTCGGCGATGTTCGCCCTGCGTTGCCTGGCGGTAGTCGCCGGGAACATGCCGCCGCGGCAAAGGCCGGTCACGATGAGGCCGTGCGCGCGGATCGCGCGCGCCGCCCTGTCCACCCCCATCTCGTGGAGCAGGTCGCGCCACGGCGCGATGCCGCGCAGGCCGTGCCGCGCGCAACCCTCGATCGCCTGCGCGAGGCCCCACTTGCCGCGCGTCGTGGCGGTATTGAGCGACAGCAGGGACGGATCAGGCGACGCCATGGACCGCGAGCAGCTGGTTCATGCGCCGGCACGCCAACTCCGGGTCCGCGAGCAGGCCCGCGGCGTCGGCCAGCCGGAACAGCTCGGCGAAGTGCACGATGTGGCGCGCGCTTTGCTGACCGCCGACCATCACGAAGTGGTCCTGGTGGCCGTTTAGCCATGCCATGAACACCACCCCGGTCTTGTAGAAGCGCGTCGGCGCGCAAAAGATGTGGCGCGACAGCGGCACCGTGGGGGCGAGCAGCTCGTGATAGGTCGCCCGGTCGTCCAGCGCGAGCGCGCCGAGCGCAGACGATGCAGCCGGCGCGATCGCGTCGAAGATGCCGAGCAGCGCGTCGGAATGCCCCTCGGCGTCGCCTTCGATCAGCTCGGCGAAATTGAAGTCGTCGCCGGTGTACATGCGCACGCCCGCGGGCAGCCTGCGGCGCATGGCGATCTCCTTGTCCTTGTCGAGCAGCGAGATCTTGATGCCGTCCACACGGGAAGCATTTCTGGACAGAACATCCAGGCACACCTCCATGGCTTCGAAGTGGTCCTTCCTCCCCCAATAGCCATCGAGCGCCGGGTCGAACATCTCGCCCAGCCAGTGGATGATCACCGGCTCCTTCACCTGCGCAAGGATGCGGTCGTAGACCCTGCCGTAATCCTCGGGCGAGCGGGCGCAGGCCGCCAGCGCGCGGCTCGCCATGAGGATGATGCGGCCCCCGAGCTTCTCGATCGCCCCGCATTGCTCCTCGTAGGCCGCGACGACCTCGCCGATCCCCGCCGGCCCCGCCAGATGGTCGGTTCCGGCGCCCGAGGCGACCAAGGCGCCGGGCACGTCGCGTGCGGCGTCGACCGCGCGGCGGATCAGCTCGAGCGAGTTGCCCCAGTCGAGCCCCATGCCGCGCTGCGCGGTGTCCATCGCTTCGGCGACCCCGAAGCCCCAGGACCAGAGATGCCGGCGATAGGCGATGGTCGCATCCCAATCGAGCGCCGCCTCGAGCCATGGCTCGCGCAGCGACCGGGGATCGGCCACCACGTGCGCCGCGGCGAGCGCCCTCCGGGTAAACGGCCGCGCAGGGCGGGTGAAGCGGCGCGGCTCGCGCACTGCGTACGGCTCCAGCTTGCCGTCGGCTGCCGGCAGCTTGAGCGTCACGATGGTGTCTCGTTTCATGGCTTGAGCTCCGCGACGTCGAGCCACTTGCGGCCCTTCCAGCTCTTCAGGCCGAGCTCGGCGAGCTGCACGCCCTTCGCGCCCTCGAGCAGGCCCCAGCGAAAATCCCCCTCGCCCGCGACGTGCCTGAGGAACAGCTCCCACTGCGCCTTGAACGCATTGTCGAACGCGACGTTGTCGGGTACTTCCTGCCAGCCCTGATAGAAGTCGATCGGCTGCGGGATGTCCGGGTTCCAGACGGGCTTCGGCGTATTGACGCGCGCCTGCGTGAAGCAGCGCCGCAGCCCGGCCACCGCCGAGCCGTGCGTGCCGTCGACCTGCAGCGTGAGCAGATCGTCGCGCCGCACGCGCACGCACCAGGAGCTGTTGAAATGCGCGATCACGCCGCCCTCGAGCTCGAAGGTCGCGTAGGCCGCATCGTCGGCCGTCGCCTTGTACTTCCTGCCGTTCTCGTCCCAGCGCTGCGGGACATGCGTCGCGCCGAGGCACGACACGGCCTTCACCTTGCCGAACAGGTTGTCGAGCACGTAGCGCCAGTGGCACAGCATGTCGAGGATGATCCCGCCGCCGTCCTCTTTCCTGTAGTTCCACGACGGGCGCTGCGCCGGCTGCCAGTCGCCCTCGAACACCCAGTAGCCGAACTCGCCGCGCACCGAGAGAATTTTTCCGAAGAACCCCGTGTCGCGCAGCATCTTCAGCTTGAGCAGGCCCGGCAGCCACAGCTTGTCCTGCACCACCCCGTGCTTGATGCCGGCCCTCTTCGCCGCCTTGTACAGGTCGAGTGCCTCGGCCAGCGTGGTGGCCACCGGCTTTTCGCAGTACACGTGCTTGCCCGCCGCGATCGCGCGCTTGAGCAGCCTGGGGCGCAGCTGCGTCGAGGCGGCGTCGAAGAACACCGTGTCGTCCGGATCCCTGAGCGCTTTTTCCAGGCTGGTGCTCCAGCGCTTCAGGCCGTGCGCCTTGGCGAGCGCCTCGAGCTTGCCGGCGTTGCGCCCGACGAGGATCGGGTCGGGCATCAGGCGCGTGCCGTCGGCCAGCGGCACGCCGCCCTGCCTGCGGATCTCGAGGATCGAGCGCACCAGGTGCTGGTTGGTCCCCATGCGTCCCGTGACGCCGTTCATGATGATGCCGATGCGTTTCGTCTTCACTGCTTGACCTCCTGAATCTCGAATGGCATCTCCCTCATCTGGCTCCAGTCCGGCATGGCGGCGCTGGCGTATCCGGCACAGGCGAGCGAGCCAATCGCCAGCGCTCCGTCGCGGATCGCGACGCGCACCGCGCCGTGGCTGCGCTCGTACAGGTCGGGGTGGGCGGCGAGGAACGCGGCCTGCTCGTCCTGCGGCAGCCCGGCCATGCCGTTCACGTAGTGGTGGCCGTTTCTCTCGACGTGCGCGATGCCGAGGAAATTGACGAGCGCGAGGTCCTGCTGCAGGGCGAGCCCCGCCTGGATGGTGAGGTCCTCGGCGCTCATGAAGTAACGCTCGCGGCCCTCCTCGTCGTTCCACAGCTTGCAGCGCGCGCGGTTGATGATCGACTTGTACAGGCCCTTGCAGGTCTTGGAGGACACCCCGGCGTAGCCGAGGCTCCTGGCCTTCGCAAACGCCTCGAGCGAGTCGTCCGACTCGTCGATGATCACCGCCTTCTCCGCGGCGAGCGGCCCAATGTCGCGCGCCAGCGCGTTCTGGCGCTTGATCGGCTGCTCGATGAACATCACGCTCCGCGCGAGGCGCGCCAGGCGCGGGCGCGCCTCGATGCCGCGCCACAGCTCGAGCACGCCGTCGACGTCGTCGTACTGCTCGTTGCCGTCGAGCGTCGCATGGTAGGGCGGCGCGATGCGATCGAGCACCGCGGCGATCGCCTCGAGCCGGTCGAGGTCGGCGCGCACGTCGCCGCCGACCTTCAGCTTGAAGTAGCGCTGCCCGTAGCGCTCGAGCACCTCCTCCAGCGTCTGCGGCAGTCCGTCGCCGACGCGCTCCCGCAGGTCGGCGGCGGTGATCGGGTCGAGCAGTCCGACCGTGTGCCGCGCGGCGATCGTCGCCGCGGGCTCGAGCACTGCGAGGAAGGCATCCATGTCGCAGCCGGCAAGCGCGACGCCCGCGAGGTTGCGGCGCAGCGCGTCGTAGAAGGACACGCCGAGCGCACGGCACAGTGCGTCGAGCAGCGCACGATCGATGAGCGCCGGGCCGTAGCAGGCCACGAGGCCGTTCAGCCCGCGCCGTGCGCCGGCGGCGATCTGGGTCGCGTGGTGATCGTGCCAATGGCCGAAGGCGCTGTTCGCCGCGCCCGACAGATAGGCCTCGCGCGCGACCGCCAGGGAACTGCGCAGCTGATCGAAGTTGTCCTCGTTCGACAGCGCCGGATCCTTGTCGAACCACTTCGGCGCCAGCAGCTCCGCGGCCGCGCCGCGCGCTTCGCGGCCGTCCTCGAGCCGGATGCGCGCGCGCACGAAGGCCTGCGGCGCCGCCGTGAGCGTCACCACGCCGAAGCGAAACGGCATGCGCAGGCGCACCTCGCGCTCGAACAGCTCGATCTCCGGCACCGTGAAGCGCGGCGCGCTCATTCGGGCGCCAGCGCCTCGAGGATGCCGCGCACGTAGCCGACGGCGCGCGCCGCGGCGCCCGGGCCGTCGGGCACGTAGTCGAACGGCTCGACGGCGACGTCGCCCGCGTAGCGGTTGCGCAGCAGCGCTGCGAACAGCGGCGCGAAGCGCTGCTCGCCCTGCCCCGGGCCGCGCCGGTTGCGGTCGTTTACCTGCACGTGGGCGATGATCCCCTCGGGCAGCCAGCGCTCGACCAGCGCCGCGAGCGGCTGGCTCTCGCTGCGCCCCGCCGCGCTGCAGTCGAGCATCGAGCGCAGCGCCGGGTTGCCGATTGTCTTCACCAGCGCCGCCGCCTCGGCCAGCGTATTGATGAGCGGCGTCGCGTCGGCGGCGAGCGGCTCGATGCAGTACACCACGCCCGCCTGCGCGGCGCGGCCGGCGACCGCGGCAAAGCACTCCGTGGCGCGCGCCAGCGCCGCCTCGCGCGTGTCGCCCGCCTCGATACGCCGCTGCTGCGGCGAGCCGTGCACGAGATACTTGCCGCCGAGCTCGGCGCACAGGTCGACATACGCCAGCATCGCATCGACCGTGCGCCGCCGCACCGCCTGGTCGCGCGCCGTGATCGACAGCCCGGTCGGCTTCACCAGCAGCCAGTGCAGGCCGGTGACCGCGATGCCGGCGTCGGCCGCCGCCGCGCGCGCCGCGGCGATCTGCGCCGAGCCCATGCGCTGCGGCTCCTCCGACAGCGTGTAGGGAGCCACCTCCAGGCCGTCGTAGCCGAGCTTCGCGGCGTATTCGCACTGCGCCGGAAACGGCATCGGCGCGATGACTTCGTTGCACAGGGCGATGCGCATCGATCTAGCGTCTGAGCGCGTTGAGCATCATGTCGGTCATGTGGCGCGCGCGCCCCGCGAGCGCCTTCGGCGCCATCAGGTCGCGGCCGAATATGCGCGACAGCGTATACCGGTTGGACAGGTAGAAATAGCCCTCGCCGGCGATCGAGATGTAGAGCTGCACCGGGTCGACGCCGCGCCGGAACAGCCCCAGGCGCTCGCCCCTGCGCAGGATGCCGCGCAGCGTCTCGACAAGCGGCGAATGCATCTCGCGCACGCGCCTGGACTTCCTCAAGTGCCTCCCCTTGTGCAGGTTCTCGCTGTCGAGGAAGGTGAGGAACTCCGGGTGCTCCAGATAGTAGCTCCAGGTGAACGCCACCAGCCGGCGCAGCGCCTCGCGGGGATCGAGGTGCTCGAGCTCGAGCGCGCGCTCGGCATTGCGGATGTGCGCGTAGCGCTCCTCCAGCGCGACGAGGAACAGGCTCTCCTTGTCGCCGAAGTAGTAGTACAGCATGCGCTTGTTGGCGCCGGCGCGCTGTGCGATGCGGTCGACGCGCGCGCCGCCCAGGCCGTAGCGCGCGAACTCGGCGGTCGCCGAGGCGAGGATGCTCTGGCGGGTGCGCTCGGCATCGCGGCCGCCGTTGGTGGCCATCCGCTTCGCCTTTGCTGCCTTCTTCGGCACGTTGCTCCTTCCCCGTCAGTTCCAGCGCGCCGGCAGGCCGAGGTCGGCATGCAGCACCTGGGCGCAGTTGTATCCGGGCAGCCCCGTGATGTTGCCGCCCGGGTGGCAGCACGAGCCGCACAGGTACAGGCCCTCGAGGTGCGCGCGGTAATGCCCGGCGCCGGGAAAGGGCCGGTCGTAGCCGACCTGTCCGTTCGTGAATGCGCCGACCAGCAGGTCGCCCTCGCGCATGTTCGGCAGCGTGCGCTCGGTGTCGAGCGCGCTACGCGTGAACCAGTCGATCACCACCCCCTCGAGATTCGGCGCGTACTCGGTCCACAGGTCGAGCATCTGCCGCCCATGCGCCTGCCGCGCGTGGTCCCAGTTGCGCGCATCGCCTTGCAGGCGGTAGGGGAGCTTTTCCCACATGAAGGCGACATGGTGCCCCGGCGGCGCCTGCGACGGGTCGAACACGGTCGGCGTCGCGCCCCACATCACGGTGGGCGGGATCGTCCCGCGCTCGTGGTGCGCGACGATCTCGGGGAACTGCGCGTAATTCTCCAGGCCGAGGATGACCATCAGGGCGCGCCCGAACTGAGGAAACTCGCGCTCGGCGGCGTACACCGGCCGCTCGCGCAGGCTGAGGTTCAAGGCGAATAGCGGCGCAAGCAGGTTGTAGGTGAAGTTCGCCGCCTTGGCGCGCCAGTCCGCCGGCACGTCGGCCGCGTCCATGAGCTCGAGGAAGGTCTGCTGCGGGTTGAGGCTCGAGGCGACGAAGTGGCGGGCACGGATGAACTCGCCCGCGGCGGTCTCGACGCCGATTGCGCGTCCGTTGTCCACCACGATGCGCCGCGGCTCGACGCCGCAGCGGATCTCGCCGCCCGAGGCGCGCACAGCCGAGGCCAGCGCGCGCGCCAGCCCCGCGGCGCCGCCGACGCACATCTGCGCCTTCGCCTTCGACGCAAGCAGGATCGGAATATGGTGGCCGAAGCCCTTCGCGCGCAGGTCGACCTCGCGCAGGCCGTTGAAGAACAGCAGCCCCGCCTGGATCGTCGGATGCTCGAATTCGCGCAGCACGAACTCCTGCGGCGAGAGCGCGCTCGTCTCGAGCAGCAGCCGCCCCTCGCGCGATTTTTCGAGCAGCGCGCGGCGCTCGGCCGCGGGCAAGGGCGGAGTGCGCGATTCCGGCCCGACGATCGTCTCGAGCACCGGGACGAAGTCGTCGCGCCAGCGCCGCAGCGTGCGCGCGTCCTTCGCGCTCAGGCGCTCGAACGAGGCGACGGTGCGGTCGAAGTCGGTCCACCACTCCAGCACGTTGCCGTTCCTCTGCACCAGCGCGACGTTCAGCTCAGGCTCCAGATAGCGCACGCCGTGCCGCTCGAGCTCGAGGTCCGCGTACCACGGCATGGCGGTGATCGCACGGTGAAAGAACGAGTGCGTGTGGTGCAGGAATCCGGGGTAGCGCGGGTCCTCGACGGTGGCCAGCCCGCCTCCGGGCTGCGCGCTGCGCTCCAGGCACAGCGTCTTGAGCCCCGCGCGCCCCAGGTAGGCCTGCAGCACGAGCGCGTTGTGCCCCGCGCCGAGCAGGATGCCGTCGTAGCCGCCGTCCATGCCTATTCCATCCCCAGCAGCCGGTACACGCGGCGCGTGTACTCGCCGAAGCGCTCGTGCGTTTTCATGTCGAGCGTCCTGGGACGCGGCAGCTCGATCTCGAAGTTGTCGGCCATGCGCGCCGGGCCGGCGGTCAGCACCACCACCCGCGTGCCAAGGAACACCGCCTCGGAGATGCCGTGCGTGACAAACACGATGGTCTTGCCCGACTCCTTCCAGATGCGCAGCAGCTCGAGGTTCATCTTCTCGCGCGTGAGCGCGTCGAGCGCGCCGAAGGGCTCGTCCATCAGCACCAGCTTCGGGTCGTGCACCAGCGCGCGCGCGATCGCCGCGCGCTGCTGCATGCCCCCGGAGAGCTCGTAGGGGTACTTGTCCTCGTAGCCGGTTAGCCCGACCAGCGCGAGCAGCGCGCGCGCCCGCTCGCGGCTCTCGCCGGCCGGCAGCCCGAGAATCTCGGCCGGCAGCAGCACGTTTTCGAGCACGCGCCGCCATTTCAGGAGCAGCGGTGCCTGGAACACCATGCCGACGTCGCGCGCCGGGTCGAACGGGTGCTCGGCGGTGCCGATGCGCACCTCGCCGCCGTCGTGGCCGTGCAGCCCCGCGAGGATCTTCAGCAGCGTCGACTTGCCGCAGCCCGAGGGCCCGACCAGCGACACCAGCTCGCCCGGCATCACGTCGAAGCTCGCGTCCGAGATCGCGAGGTGCTCCTCGCGCCCCCGGCGATAGACCTTGCGCACGCCCGACAGGTGGATGAACGGCTGCACCATCAGGACACGCGGGCGTCCTTCACCACCAGCAGGCGCTCGAGCAGCAGCACGATGCCATAGAGCAGCATGCCGAGCAGCGTGATCATGATCACCGCCATGAACATGGCCGGCGTGTCGAGCGTCACCTGCACCTGCAGCATGAGGTAGCCGAGCCCCTTGTCGGAGCCGAGGAACTCGCCCACGATCGCTCCGGCGACCGCGAGGATCGCGCCAACCTTCATTCCCGAGAGGATGTAGGGCAGCGCGCCCGGCAGCTGGATCTTGGTGAACAGCTGCCAGCGCGAGCCCTTCAGCGACCTGACCAGGTCGAGCAGTTCGGGCTCGATCTCGCGCAGCCCGCGCGCGGTGGTCAGCAGGATCGGGAACACGCAGATCGAGAACGCCATCATCGAGTTGGGGAGGATGCCGTACTTGAACCACACGATGAACAGCGGCCCGAGCGCCACCTTGGGGATCATGTTGAGCGACACCAGCAGCGGCATGAAGAACGCCTCGAGCGACCTCGACCAGGTGAACACGAGCGCCAGCGCGACGCCCGCCACCAGCGCGAGGAAATAGCCGGCGTAGATCTCGGTGCCGGTGACCGCGATGTTGGTCCACCAGCCGTAGCTGCCGTCGAAGGCCGCGCGCAACGTGTCCCCCGGGGAGGGCATGACGAACTTCGGCACGTTGCCGAGCTTGACGAACAGGTACCACGCGGCGATCAGCGCCACGTGCGCTAGGGCCGCGAGCACGTAGCGCTGCAGCGTATCGTTGGAATGATTCATGGTCACCTCAGCCAGCGCGCAAGATTCGCGCTCACGAAATCGTCGTCCGCGAGATCGGCATGTTCACGGTACACCCGGTCGATCTCCTCGCTCTGCCCCTGCGACAGCGTCTCGCTCGGATCCAGGCACCAGATCCCCTCGAGCAGGCCCTGGCGCCGCAGCACCTCGTGGCAGCCCGGGATGCAGCCGGCGAAGTCGTGCGCCACGTCGAAGAACGCGCTGTTGCAGTCGGTGACGCGCGCGTCGAGCGCCAGCAGATCGCCGTCGATCGGTCCCCGGTGTATCCGCTCGAGCAGCTCCACCGCCTTTCTCGTCCACACGCTCCAGTGTCCCAGCAGCCCGCCCTTGATGCGCAGCCGCACCTCGTCCGCGCCGCGCCGCACGACGAGCGGCGTCGCGAGATCGAGCACGATGTGGTCGTCGTTCCCGGTATAGAGCGTGACCCGCTCCTCGGCGCGCGCCGCGACCACGCCCCGTGCGACGTCGAGCGTGCGGTAGCGGTTGAATGGCGCGACCTTGACGGCGATCACGTTCTCGAGCAGCGCAAAGCGCCGCCAGAATTCCGCGGGCAACGCGATGCCGCCGACTGCCGTCTGCAGGTAGAAGCCGACCAGCGGGATGCGCGCCGCCACCGCGGCGCAATGCGCCACCAGCTCGTCGATGGAAGCGCCCTTCAGCGGTGCGAGCGACAACAGCCCCGCGTGATAGCCGTGCGCGAGCGCGATCTCGGCCTCGCGCAGCGCCTGCGCGGTCTTGCCCGAGAGCCCGGCGATCATGATTACCGGCCGCTCGGTCCAGGCGCGGGCGGCTTCGGCCGCCAGCGCGAGCACCGGCTCGTACAAACCGGCGTCGCGGATCGCGAACTGTGTGGCGTGCACGCCCACCGCGAGCCCGCCCGAGCCCGCGTCCAGGTAGTAGCGCGTGAGCCCCCGCTGGCGGCGCGCGTCGAGCTTGCGCGCCGCGTCGAGCGCCAGCGGGTGCGCAGGAATCACCGTACCGCGGCGCAGCAGCGACAGGATCCCGTCGGGCACTTCGGACCAGTGCAGGGGCATGCAGACTGACAAGTAACCGGCTGGTTAACTTAGCCCAGGCGCGCCATAGCGTCAACGCGCGCTCGTTGACACTGCGCCGCTGGTGCCGATACCATCGACGGCGAAGGTCAACAGGAGGAGGATGCCATGGTTTCCCGTACCACGCTCGCCGCCGCGCTCGCGGCGCTCGGTCTCGCCGCGTCTCCCGCGCTCGCCGCGGAAAAGCTCGATTTCATCCTCAACTGGGTGCCCGGCGGCGACCACGCGCCGTACTACTACGCGAAGAAGATGGGCTGGTACGAGAAGGACGGCATCGACCTCAATCTGGAGCCGGGCAAGGGCTCCGTGCTCGCCGCGCAGAAGGTGGGCGCCGGGGCCAACCCGATCGGTCTCGCGGACATGGCGAACGTCCTGGTGGTGAAGGGCAAGGGCGCGGACGTGGTCGCCGTCTACAATGTCTACGCGAACTCGCCGCAGGGCATGTACTGGCTGAAAAGCTCGGGGATCAAGGGCATCAAGGACTTTCCCGGCAAGAAGATCGGCAATCCGGCCGCCGACGGCGCGCGCCCGATGTGGCCCGCGCTCGCGAAGGCGAACGGCATCGACCCGAAATCGGTCACCTGGGTGAACGTGGACCCGAACGCCAAGCTCGCCGCACTCAAGTCCCACTCGATCGACATCACCACTTCGTTCTACAACCTGCACCACGTGTTCAAGCGTGAGCTGGGCGACGACATGGGTTTTCTCGCCTGGCGCGACGCCGGCCTCAATCCCTACGGCAACTCGGTGATCGTGAACGCTGAGTACCTGAAGAATCACAAGGCCTTGATCGGCAAATTCGTGAAGGTGACCCAGCGCGCCTTCGCGACCTGCGTCAAGGACCCGAAGCCCTGCATCCAGGCGCTGGTCGACGCCAACGGCGCGCTCAAGTACGACAACGAGATGGAGAACTGGGGCGAAGTCGAGGTGCTGATGAGCGACAAGTTCTCGCGCACGGTGGCCCTCGGCATCCACGATCCGGGCCGCATGCAGAGCGACTACGACCTGGTCAAGGAGTACGTCGGGATCGACAAGCCCTACGACGTCAAGACCGTCTACACCAACGAGTTCCTCGACCGCTCGATCAAGATGGCCAAGTAGGGCCGCGCTAGTCGGCGAACTGGGCTGCCTCGTGCGCCTGAACGGCGCGCGCGAGCACCTCGAGCCGCCGGTCGCGGATGCCGAGCTCGCGCAGGTGCGACACCGTGTCGAACAGGTAGTCGCGACAGCGTCCCAGGGGCCCGGCTCCGCTCGCGAGGTAGCGCACGATCTCGCTGGTATCCAGGCCGCGCACGTAGCGCTCGTGGCTGCGGTTCGCCGCGAACGCGATAGCGCGCGCGGCGCCGTTGGACGTGCGCACGGTGACCCAGACCGGCCGGTACGCCATGCTGAGCATCTCCCGGCGCCAGACGACGTCGAGCTCGGACTGCACCTTGTCGCGGTGCAGGCGAAACGCAACGCCATGGCAGCTGCCGCCGCGCTCCAGCGCCAGCATCAGCCCGGGCCGCGACGGGCTGCCTCGCCCGGCCCTCGCCCAGAGGCAGAACTGCCGGTGGAAGCCGTGCACCAGGGCCTGGCGCCGCTCGGCGAAATGGAACGCCGGGTTCCACATCAGCGAGCCGTAGCCGAACAGCCAGACGCGATCGCGGCGCGGCGCCTGCGCGATGATCTCGCGCAACTGCTGAGCGCGCTCCTCCGGGGTCATGAACCGGGTCTGCGCGCCGAGCAATTCGCGCGCCGACGCGAGCAGCTCGCCGCTCAGGATGCTTTCGCGCGTGATCTTCAGTTCGGCCATGTCGGCGCAGTCGCTGCAATCATATCCCGGCGTGCCGCGCGTGCTGGGCTGCGAGCCAGCGGCCGATTTCCGGCCACGCCTCGGCGAGCGTGCGCGCCCCCATGAACAGGCCAATGTGCCCGCCGGGCACGAGCTTCTTCACGATCTCGGCGGCCGGCGTGCCTACGAGCGTCGCGGCGTTGAACACCTGCTCGGTGGTGGTGATGTCGTCCTGCGCGCCGGCGAGCAGGTAGAGCGGCACGCGAATGGCGTTCAGGTCGAGCTTGCGGCCGAGCGCGACGAACTCGCCCTTCGCCAGCCGGTTCTCCTTGAACAGCAGCTGGATCGCCTGCAGGTAGTAGCGCCCCGGCAGATCGATGGGATTCTCGTACCAGCGCTCGAATTGCTCGGTGCGCTTGATGTAGCACTTGTCCTCGATGTGCCGGTACAGGTCGAGGTACTTGTCGACGTACTGCTGCTCGGGATGCATGCTCTTCCAGCCGGCGAGCATGGTGCTGCCGAGCATGCGGCCGCCGCCGCCCTGCACCAGCCCCTCGTAGAAGCTCATCAGCAGGCTGTGCGCGATCTTCCTGATCGGGCCGTCGCCCGCGTCGGTGTCGATCGGCGCGCCGGCGAGCACCAGGCTGCGCACCTTCAGCGGGAAGCGCGCCGCGTACATCGCGCTCATCCAGCCCCCCTGGCATAGGCCGACGAGATGCACGGCGCCGCCCAGTTCGTCGACGGCGACGTTGATCTCGGCGAGATACTTGTCGATGTCGAAGTCGCGCATTTCCGGGGTAGCGGGCTTCCAGTCCGCCGCCAGCACGCGTCCGACGCCCGCGGCGAGCAGGGTCTCGACCAGGCTCTGTCCTTTGGCGTAATCGGCGATCGACGAGCTGTGGCCGGCATAGGGCGGATCGACCAGCACGGGCTCGCCCTCGGAAGCGCCGAATTCGCGCAGCCGCATGGTATCCAGATCGAGCGCGATGCGATTGGCCGTCGCCCATTTCGGCTCGGGCGGGACCGCCAGCTCGCCGGCTTCGGCGAGGAATTCGAGGTTCTGGCGGTAGAGCCGCATGCCCTCTTCTTCCAGCTCGAGCGCGGCAGCGAAAGGCCAGAACCAGGGAACGCTGTGCTCTCGGGCGGGGCTTTCGGGGGGAAGTTTCTTCTCTGCCATGGTCGATCCTGGAGACGCCGCGCCGCGGGCGAGTTCCTGTCCGTCAGCCGAGCTCCGGTCCGGCGACCAGGAAGAGCGTGCGCTCGTCGCCCGGCGCGCGATCGAGGCCGCGCACCATGCGGGTGAACGCTCGCTGAAAGACGAAGCCGCGCGCCTCGAGCCACCGTCTCAGCCCCGGCGCGTGATCGACGACGTCCAGATAAAGCGGCGGCGCGACGCGGCCGAGCCCCGAGGCGAGCAGCGCGCGCGCGGCGCGCTCGTCCGCCGCGACCAGCGGTCCGAGCTGGCACGCCTCGCGCCCCTCGCGGCCGAGCAGGTAGCCGACGATGCGCCCGTCCCGCTCGGCCACCAGCGCCGCCTCCGGCAAGCGCGCCGCAAGCGAGCGCAGCAGCCGCTCCCGGCTCGCTCCGAAAGCGGTCGCATCGAGCGCGAGGATCGACGGCCAGTCGGACGCGGCGCGCGGGCGCACGCCGTCGACGCTTTCGTTCGCGGGCGCCCACGGCGCGTTCGACTGCAGCCGCGAGAACGTCCACGTTTCACGAAAGCCCTGCTGCAGGTACACCTCGCGTCCCGCCGGCGTCGCGTCCAGGACCGGGGACACGCCGCCGCGCCGGAGCTCGTCGATCGCCAGCCGCAGCAGCCTGGTTGCGTGGCCCTTGCGCCGCTGCGCGGGCAGCACCAGGACCATGCTCAGCCACGCGAATCGCGCGCCGTAGGGGAGCACGACGGTGGACGCGGCGAGCGTGCCGTCCGGCAGGAACAGGCCCCAGCCTTGCCCGATCTCGAGCATCAGGCGCCAGTCGGCTTCGTTCTGATTCCACCCGGCAGACCTGGAAAGCGCGACGCAGCCGGCGAGATCCTCGGCGCGCAGCCGGCGCTCAGTAATTCCCATCGCGCGTCGAGAAATGCGTGTCCTTGCCGAGGCTCGGCATGCCGCGCGCCACCCAATCGGCGACCCAGTCGATCATGCGCCCGAGCGGTACGCGCGGCGCGCCGAGCAGGCGCTGCACCTCGCGCGTGTCGAGCAGCCAGGCGGTGGGCGCCTCGCTGCCCTGCAGCGCCGGCGTTCTGCCGAGGCGCTTGCCGAACTCCCCCGCCAGCCAGCGCACGCTCACGGTCTCGGGGCCGGTCACGTTGAGCGGCGAGGTGGGCGCGGTGCAGTGCGCGAGCAGGCGCAGGGCCTGCTCGTTCGCATCGCCCTGCCAGATGACGTTGGCGTGGCCCATCGCCAGGTCGATCGCGCGCCCGGCGAGCACCTTCGAGGCGATGTCGTGGAGCACGCCGTAGCGCATGTCGATCGCGTATTCGAGCCGCACCAGGCGTCCCGCCGTGCCGTATTTCTGCGAGCCGTACTCGAAGGCGCGCTCGCGTCCGAGGCAGGAGATGGCGTAGTCGCCCGCGGGCGGCGTGGCCGGCGTGCGCTCGCTCGCGCCGCCGCCGTGCACGTCGACGTAGGGATACACGCAGGCCGTGGAGAATGCCACGATGCGCGACTCGCGCAAGGCCTCCGCCACCATGAAGGGCACGGCGACGTTCATCGCCCAGGTGAACGCGGCGTTGCCCGCGGCGCCGAACTTGTGGCCGGCCATGAAGACCACGTTCGGCGTGCGCGGTAGCCTCTCCAGCGCGGCGCGATCGAGCAGGTCGCAGGCGATGCACTCGATGCCATGCGACTCGAGCCGCTCGCGCAGGCCGCGCTCCGAGAAGCGCGCCACGCCGACCACTCGCCGGGCGGGCGCGGCGCGCTTCGCCAGGCGCGCCAGCGTCGGCCCCATCTTGCCGCCGACGCCGAGCACCATGATGTCGCCCTCGACGCGCGCCAGATCGGCGACCAGCGCCGGCGAGGGCTCGCTCATGAAGTCCTCGAGCGCAGCGACGTCGGCAAACCGTTCCGGGAGTGAATTAACCATCTGGTGAACGAAGATTATAATCGGGCCAGGAGGCGTTCAATGGCTGAAGCGCGCATCAAGACCACCGTCGTCGGCTCGTATCCGATTCCCGACTGGTTGGCCGCGCTGCCTTCCGAGCAGGCGCTGCTCGACGCCACGCGCGTCGTGATCCATACGCAGGAGCAGGCGGGCCTCGACGTGGTGTGCGACGGCGAGCTGTACCGCTTCGACGTCAATCATCCCGAGACCAACGGCATGA
>Ga0316628_100000238_pt1 | contig 34593 bp, 42 predicted proteins | sample OWC_Aug_M2_C1_D5_FD_207648 | JGI IMG/M metagenome (GOLD analysis project Ga0316628, IMG submission 207648) | Wetland soil microbial communities from Old Woman Creek delta, Ohio, United States - OWC_Aug_M2_C1_D5_C | ecosystem: Environmental > Terrestrial > Soil > Wetlands | place: USA: Ohio...
ACGTCCCGCGCGACCTGGAGATCCTTCGCCTCGCGCCCCGCCCACAGGGTGTCGACCCACGCGTCGCACGCGACGAGGACGCGCTCCGTGGTCCTCGGCCACTTCGCGCGGACGGCCTGCTTGAGCTCCGCGACGGTCGCCTCGGGGAAGAGGCGGAGGTTCGCGCCGACGAGGGCCGCGATTGAATTGAGGGACCGCTCCGCGAGCTTCACGGGCCGGTCCTCGGGGAGGGGGGACAGGGCCGCCGAGGACTTGCGGACCTCGCGGCCGGTCTTCAGGTTCGTGCAGACCCAGGGTCTCTGCGTCCCGTCGATGCGCCCCGTCACCTTCACACGCACGCGATCGCCGGACACCTTCGCAAGATACTCGCCGCCGATCGTGATCTCTTCCTTGCGCATGCCGCACCTCCTTCATCTATAGCCCTAAATACAAGGCATGATGAAGAAGATTTAAGTATCGCGCTGAAGGGCGTACGAGCCTCTCTGTTGCGTTCGACGGGTCACGCGACCGGAATGACCTCCGGGGCCTCGATCTCGCCGCCCCGGGGCGCGTGCGCCGCGATTTTCTCCCACTCGTCCCTCGGCGCCGCCTCGAGGGCGCGGCGGAGGTCCCTCGCCTCCTTGTTGCCCTTCCTCCACGCGACGAGGAGCCCGGTCGCGACCTCGGTGACGCAATAGCCCTTCCGGGGCGCCTTGTGAATGACGAGCAGTCCGGGGCGCTTCGTGACGTCGCCGGCCACCTCAGGTCCGCCGGGGAACTGGTACTTGATTTTCATAATCCGAGCCTCCGGAATTCCTGCCCGAGCCGGCGCGCGTGGTCGCGGTCGAAGAGCCGGACGAGCCGGAGGAACTCGCGGCGCCACGGCCGGCCGTGCCGCGTGCGGCCGTCGCGCCGGAACTGCGCGACGACGTGCGCGAGCTCGTGGGCAAGGACGACGCGCCACGACGACGAGCGCATGACCCACCGCCCGAGGCAGATCCGGCAATTCCATCCTCGGGAATAGCCGAACGTGTTGTTGTCGGCGCCGAAGTAAAGGTGGACGGTGGGGAATCGCGACCGCGGGAACCGCCGGCGAATGAGCCAATCGAGGAACCTCCCCACCTCCTTCTTCCCGCCCTCGGGGCCGCACGCCCGCTGCTCCGCGAGGTACACCTTCCGCTGGTCATTCGGCATCGAGCACCTCGCAATCGAACGCCCCACAGTGGGGGCATTCCTGCGCGTCCTCGTCGTCGATGTCCGCCGGCCACACCGACGCGTGGGTCCGGAGACAGCATCGGCACCGGACGATGCCGGCGCACCACCCGGCGTCCATCGCGTCGTCGAATTCGCCCCGGGTCATCGGAGGTCCCGAATCTCTTCGACGAGGTCCTTCCGGAAGCCCTCGAGCCGGTCGTCCATCAGATCGCCGAGCCCCTCGAGCTCGTCCCGGACGTCCGCGAGGAAGTCCTGCTGGTCCGCCTTGAACTGCGCGCGCTCGAACTCTTGACGGAGCCGGCGGAGCTCCGCGGTCATTCGGTCGAGGGCCTCGGCGACGTTCGCCGAGGGCGCCGGCTCGACGGCGCCGAGTCCCTCGGGTTCATTCGCTTGCATCGCCTGGATGTTGATCAGGGTCCTTCGCTTCACCATCGACCTCCTTGCATTGCGGCGAGAGGAACAACGTCTCGCGACGTGCGTTCGCGTTATCCTCTCCCTGGTTCCCATATCCCCCTTTCCCCTTCCACCTCACGGCGCGCCATCCGGCGCCGAGGAGCTCCGCGTGCTCCTCGTAGTAGCCGGCGAGAACGATGCGGTACTCGGGCCGCGCGCCCCGCTCCCTTGCCCACGCACGGACGTCCGCGGAGACGGTCGCGGAGTCCTTGTCGTAGAGCCCCCGCGCCCCCTCCGAGTATGGGGGATCGAGGAAGATTCCGCAATCCACGAATTTTATCGCCTGCCAATTTCCGCCACAGATCCTTGACCAGTCCCCACATACGACGCGCACGCCGCGGATCCGGGCCGCGAGGGCGCCGAACCACTCGAGGAGGTTCGCGCGGCGGACGATCCCTTGCCCCGGGGTCGTGAGGTGCGGGACCTGATTAAGTAATGCGCGATTGCCGGCACCACCACCGGATCCTAAGTACGGGATCTTCCCGAGGGCCGCCTTGATGAGGGGCTTGTTCGATGGTCTACTGGTGTATGCCAAACTCGGAATCTGCCCGAGCCCCTTCGGTCGGTTCATCATCCCGCTCCCGATCCAAAGAGAGGAGCACCACAGCCAATAGCCGGCGAGGCGCGCGTCGAACCATTTCTCGTCCTCGACCATGGCGGTGATGATCTCCTCGCCGCGGAGGAGCTCCCGGCGCCGGGCCGCGAGGTCGACGTGATTGACCGGCCAATCGCACCACTCGGCGACCTCCTCCGGCGCCCACTTGAGGGCGCGCCACACGTTCGCGACGTATCCGTCCGCGTCGCACACCGTCTCGACCTGTGGAGGGTCGGGCCGTGCGAGGAGCACGGCGCCGGAGCCGAGGAAGGGCTCCATGTAATGCTTCGGTTGCCCGAGGGCTTGCCACACGAGGTGCGCGGCCATCCCCTTGCCGCCGAAGTAGGGGGCGGGGAACTTCAGTTTTTGCACGCCTTGAACCTCATGGCGATCGACACGAGGAGGATCCACGCGCCGGCGAGGACGGACATCCCGAGGACCTCGATGTCGTCCCACGGGTATCCCTTCGCCGTCATGTACACCATCCACGGCGCGGCCACCATCACCGACCACACCGTCGCTTTAAGTAGTACCACCATCAGAATTCCTCCGGGAGGGGCGCGGTGTCGTCCTCGCGCACCGTCTCCCAATTCTTCGGGCCGGCGAACGCCTTGTCGAACCAGTCCCGGCACTCCTCGAGCGCCGGGAGGACGTAGAAGTACGGGCGGGGGCACGTCGCGACGCTCCCGTTCGCCCGCGTGAATGTGTACGGAGTCCGCTTCTGAATCCGTTCGTGCTTGGGGACGAGGCGCCGAAAGAGGTGGCCGAACGCGAGGGAGCTCCGCTCCCCGGTCGCGTCGCGGAAGTCCTCGAACAGGGCGATGGCGGGGACCTCCCGCTCCCACCGCTCGTGCTCCGACAGCACGCGCCCGTCGCGGAGCTTCGCGTACCACCACTGCTCCTCGGGCGGTCGCGAGAAGTCGACCTGCACGGCGTGCTCCCACGTGGTCGGGACCTGCCGGATGTTCCATCCCTCGAGGTTCCGGTTCAGGAGGAAGTGAAGGAGGGCCTCGCGACCTCCCGAGGACATCTGCCGCTCGAGGGCTTCAAAATAGGCGAAGTCCTTGATTCTCCGGTCGACCACGTCGAGGACGAAGAAGCGGCGGTCGTCGGTGCCGACCGGGGCGACCCACTGCTCGTTGCTCGCCATGATGAGGTGGACGCAATTCGCCGAGGTCTCCGCGTTGACGCCCTTCGCCTCGATTACCAGCATCGATTCGGTGATGAGGGTCTTTAGGACGCCCTCGGCGATCTTGTCCCCGGCGTGGAACGCCTCGTCGGCGAAGAGCACTACGCAGTCGCGGAGGTGGGAATTGAACGCGCCCACGAGAAATTTTGAGTTGGCGATCTGCATGAAGTGCCGGCCCCACAGGGATCCGAAGGTCCGCGTGAAGACCCCCTTCCCCGTCCCCTGCCGGCCGCGGAGGACGACCGCGACCTCGCCCGGCTGCGCGGGATATTGGACGCAATTCGCCATCCAATTCAGGAGGTAGTTAGACTTCTCGATGCTCCCGGCGCAGATCGTTTCCCGGACGTGCTCGAGGTAGAGGTCGCAATTGCCGGGGCGCGCGTCGCACGCGAAGCCGCGCCACAGGTTGTAGGCGCCGTCGACCTCGCGGCCGGGGACGAAGGTCACGCGATCGTATTGCCGGCGATGGGGATGTTTGAGCCACCACTTCCCGAGGGGCATCGTGATCGGGGTGCCGTCGTCCTTGTTGCCGACCGTCACCTCGACGTTGAGGTATGATCCCTCAATGTCGGTGAAGGATTGCACGGTGAGGAGGCTCCGCTCGAGGCGGTCGTCCCGCTGCTCCTCGATGACGCGGCACTTCCCGCCGTAGTTCCGCACGACCGCGTGCCGGTCGTTCATCTTGCGGAGGTTCTCGTCCTCGCACTCCTCCCGCGCCCGTTCGATCTGCCGGAGCGCGTACCGCTCCGTCGAGCTTCCCTTCTCGAGGACGGACTCCGAAATTTTATGATCCGGGTCGGTGATGATGCTGTAGATGTCCTCGTCCGACACGTCCGCCCGCACGAGGGCGCACACGACGGCGAACAACGCCTCGGACCTGGAGGGCCACGTCTTCTCCCCCTCGGGATCCTTGCCGTGGACGATGACGGGTCCGCACCATCGGGGGAGCTTCTCGCCGAGCTCCTCCATCACGTCGACGCGCCGCACGTTGCCGGGGGCGACCACCTTCCGGCCGGCGAAGCCGACGTCCCCGGCCTGCGTCGGCGCCGCCTTCGTGAACTGCTTGATGTCGTACTCACGGTCGACGCAGAAGTCGATGACCTTCGCGAGGGCGAGCTTTTGCCCGCGGGCCTTCTTCTTCGCGTTGGGCCGATTGACGGTTCCGGGAAGGCGCATGATGCGGTCGACGTTGCCGGTCGCGTCCGATTGAAAGAGGGTCTCGAGTTGCGTATTGTACCGCTTCGCGTCCTCGGCAAGGGCAACGTCCCCATTGATGGGGACGGGTTCCTTCAGCCTCCAGAATGCCTGGTATCCGCCGCCCGAGAAGATGACGCACGTCGGGGGCGGAACGCCCGCCGGGGGCTGCTTCAACGACGAGAGGATGCGCGCCTGCTCCGCATCGAGGTCCTCCCCGGCCCTCGGGTCGAGGTCGATGTGGAGCCACGCCATCGCGGCGATGTCGGCGCGCTCCGTCTTCTTCTCGACGTCCCCGCGGACCGGGTTGACCTGGAAGTAGATGTTGTGGTCGGCGCCCTTCTCCTCGAGCCACACCCGGCACGCGGCCTCCTCGCGGAAGGTCCGCGTCGTGACGGCGCGGTCCTTGATCGCGGTCAGGACCCACACCCCGTCGGGGTGGAACGCCCGGAGGAAGTTGATCGAGGTGCTATAGTTTGCTTGCATGGTGCACCGCGCTCCGCACGAGCCACGCGAGGAGGTCGTCCTCGGGGGAGGAGAAGATGGCGATGCGCGCCGCCGCGAGCTCGTCCGCCGTGGAGTAATCGACGATTCGGGCGGCCGTCTCCCCCCACAGGAGGAGCCAGTCCCGGCCGACCTTCAGGAGGAGCCACGCCGCGCCGCCGGCCTCGCACCTCTTGATGAGCCATAGGCGTTGTTCGGGGGTGAAGTGCGGGACGCGGACCGGGGTCTCGGGGCGCGCCGGCCACCCGTCGATGCTCTTGAGCTCGAGCCAACCGAGGACGCAGTTGACGTCGGGGGTCCCCGCGCCGGCGCCGTTCTCGACGGAGACGGCGTGCAGGGGGCGGAGCGCCGCCACGACGCGCTTGCGCATGTCCCTCTCGAGGCTCACGCGAATTGCCTCCGCAGCGTTTCCGCGAGGCCCGGGACCTCGCGCGTCAACCGCCGTACGGTCGCCAAAGCCTCCCGGACGGTCCGCCGGCGCCGGCGGCGGATGACGAGGAGGAACGCGTCGACGTGCGCCTTCCCGATGGTGGCGGACGCCGGCGAAAACCATCGTTCCTCGACGAGGTCGCGGATGCGATCGCCGCTCCGAATCGTCCCGGTCGCGACGTTCCACCTCCCCCTCGGGCTTGGGCATTGGTAGCACACCCCTCGGAAAACGACGTGAAAGATTTTCACTTTGCGAATTCCTTGAACTGCTCCGCGAGCCGGGAACGCTCCGCGATGAGGGCCTTGAGGACCCGCTTACGCTCCGCGAGGTTCTTGATCTCGGTCGTCACGTGCCGGCTTTGTCGCTGAAGGTCGGCGACCTGGACCTGGATCTCCCGAACGAGGAGCTGGAACGCCGCCCTTGCCGCCGGCGTCTTTCTTCCCGCGCGAAGCCTTCGATCCTTTTTGTACGCGAAGGGATCCTTGGATTCCTCGAACACGAGGTCGTTGAGGATCGGGTTTTCCGAAGATCGCTTCCCACCGTCGGCTGAATTCTTCATCGGATACCTCCTTCGGTCGCCTCGCGTCGCCCTTGCCGCACCCCCTCGAGGGCCGAGGGACGTCCTTCCACTTCGCCATGATACCACCTCGAATCTTCGTTGCCTACCTTATTTCGCCTCCCCCCACGACGGGCCGATTTCCACGTCGACCTTCGCTGGCACGTCGAGGGGGACGACGTTTCGCATGAGCTCCGCGAGGGCCTCCGCCTCCGCCCGGTCGCGGACGGAGAGGTCGAGCTCGTCGTGGATTTGAAGTTGCAGGTAGAAGCCGGCGCGGTCCGCCTCGACCATCGCCGTCTTCGTTTGGTCCGCCGAGGATCCTTGAATGATACGGTTGAGGGCCTTGTGCGCCTCGTCGAGGTGCCCGTCGACGTATCGGAATCGGCACCGCCGGCCGGAGAGGGTCCGGACGAACCCGACCTTCTCCGCCTTGTCCTGTGCCTTGCGCGCGAGGTCGCGGACGAAGGGGACCATCGCGTGGTATTGGTCGATGATCGCCTGCCCCTCGGGGCCCGCGAAGTGCAACGTGGACGCCTTCGCCGCCGTCATGAAGCCCTTCGCGACGAGCTTCGCGCGCCGGTCCTTCGTCTCCTCGGGCCCGAGGAGCGGGAGCCCGAGGTTCCGGCAGAGCTTCCCTCCGCCCATGCCGTAGCAAAGCCCGAGGAAGATCGCCTTCGCGTTGCCTCGAGCCTTCTTGCGGTCGGGTTCGGAGGGGAAGCATAGGTCCGCGGTCGCCTTGTGGAGGTCGAGGTCGGGGTCCGCGCGGTACCGAGCCGCCATCTCGGGCCCGCCGGGGCACCTCGTCCGGCTCGCGTAGTGCACGGTCATGCGGGGCTCCTGCCCGGAGTAATCGCACGCCGCCCACAGGAGCCCCTCCTCGGGGACGTATATCGACCGCCACATCGGACCGATTTCGGGGTCCCGCGCCGGCTGCTGTTGGAGGTTCGGGAGGACGGCGGAGAGGCGGCCGTACGCGGCGCCGTCGGAATCGTCTCCCCCCATGTTCTCGCCCCGCATCTGGTTGAAGGTGCAGTGGATGCGACCGTTCACCATGTGGCGCTCGATCGACGCGACGAACGACGTGCGGACCTTGTTGACCTTCCTCGCGCGGACGAACGCCTTCGCCGCGGGGTGCGCGATCGCCTCGAACACGTCGCGCTTCGCCGAGGGCTTGCCCGTCCTCGTCTTAGGGGGCGTCACGCCGAGGTACGCGAGGAGCCGCTGCGCCGGCTCGGGGAGCCACACCTCGCCGACCCCGATCCGGATCCCGGACCGCGCGTGGACCTCCTCGAGGGCCTTCGCCTCCTCGGCCTCGGACCACCGGCGGACCTCGTCGAGCTTTCCCTGGTCAATCCGGACGCCCCGCCGGCGCATCTTGACGAGGACGGGGAGGACGCGGGACTCGAGGTCGTACACCCGCCATAGGTCCTGTTCTTCAATACGCCGCTCCTGGAGCCGGAGAAGCCGGAGGGGGAGTCGGACGTCCTGCTCGGCGTAGGCGCCGATGTGTCTCGCCGGGAGCTTCCAGAGCTCCGCCTTCGGGTCGAGGCCCCACCGCTCCGCCGCCGCCCGGAGGCCGGCCTCGTCCTTCCCGGGGATGGCGTACCGCGCCGCGACGCCGTCGAGGGAGTAGTCGTCCTGGAGCTCGTCGATGAGGGGCTCCGCGACCTTGATGCAGTCCCGGAAAAATCGGGGGCGCCGGAAGGAGACCCCGGCCTCCTCGAGGAAGTCGAGGTCGTATTGCAGGTTCGCGCCGACGACGTCGCCCATGAATCCCGCCGCCTCGGTGCGGAGGTATCCGAGGACCTCGTCCTCGGATAAGTTATCCCCGGCCGCGTGCTGGATGGGAAGGTAGAACGCCGGGCCGTCCTCGATCGCGACGGAGACGCCGACGATGTACGCCCCGCGGCGCACCCCGGGGCCGAGGGTCTTGATCTTCTCGTCCCGGGTCTCGACGTCGATGGCGATGCGCTTCGCGCCGTCCCACCTCGGGAGGCGCGCCGGGGGCCGCCACGTCGATCGCGGATCAAACATGGGACGTTGGACCCAATCGCTCATGCGTCTTTCTTCACGAGCTCGCGCGCGCGATCGAGGACTGCGTCGTTGTAGTAGTCTCCGGTGTCGAGGGCCTTTAACAGATCACGAACGCACGCCTCGATCGCGGCGATGCGTGCTTTTAGCTTTTCCATGTCGGAAACGGGAACAAGAAAATAGGTGCCTGGAGAAGGACACCCGGCGAAACAACAACTACCGAAGTCATCTGATTCTCTCTGAAAATCACAACGAACACAACGCCCTATGTCGTGTCCGCTTCCTGGAATTTCGATTTGTTTATACTCGCTCATTCTACTTTTCCCACTCCGGCTTCTCGCCCCGCGCCGCGGCGCGCTCCGTCTCGATCTCCCGCTGGAGGAGGGCGAGGGCGCGCCAGGCGACCTTCGCGGAGTGCCGTTGTCCATCGACGTCGCGCTTCCCGCGGTCGAGGAGGTGTCGGACGAGGGCGTCGGCCTCGTCGCGGGACTTCTCCTTCGCCCAATGCAGGGGTTGACCGGGGTTGTGCTGATCGTTTCCCGCCTTCGACACCCGCGCGACCTCGGCGAGGGCGTCGGGGAAGTAGTCGAGGACGCCGGTACAGATCGGCGTCGCCTTGCGCGCCGCCGCGTCCCCGGTGATGTGTACGTCATCCATCGGTCCGCTCCCAATGGTAGTCCTTCAGGAACAGGGCGACGGCCTGCGGGAGGTCCTTCGCCTCCTGCTCGAACCACGCCTCGAGCCATGCCACGATGCCGGAGACGTGGTCGTTTCCCAGGTTGAGCTGGTCGTGGCACCACATCCACAATTCCACCTTGTCGATCGCCCGGAGCCATGCCCGCTCCTCGGGCCGGAGCTCCTCGCCGAGGATTCCGATCTTGCGCTCGACGTCCCGCGTCATCGCGCGGAACGAATCCTTCAATCGGGGGTCGACGTCGACGACGGAGCCGGGGAGGTCCCCGGTGTACCGCTCCGCGACGTCGTGGAGGAGGACGGCGGTCGTCAACCGCTGCGACGCCTTCGGGCACAGGACGTGCAGGATGGCGAGCATGTCGAACGTGTGCTTGCCCACGGTGTATTCCCCGGGGTACGGGACGGTGTGGCACCGCCGGACGTTGCCGCCCTCGCGCAACCGAAGGATCTTCAGGGTCTTTTCATCCACGTCTCCTCCTCTCGAGCCACGCTCGACCCGCGACGAGCCAGTCGTAATTTCCCGCGAGGAGCTTCGCCGCCTCGCCGGCGCGCGACGGGGTATTGTCGTACGCCCTCCACGCCGCGCGCATCGGGAGGGCCACCCGCCGGATGAATCCGCTCTCGTATCCGAGGGCCGGCCCCTCGGACGCGAACATCCGGAGCTCGGCGAGCCACCGATCCGGCGCGACGTCGACCACGGAATGCGCGACCACCCCGTCGTCGTATGGACCGCCGCCCGCCGGAAATTCCGTGATGAGGGGGACGATCCGCGCCGCCGCCTTCGCGTCGGCGAACCACATCGTCGCCGTCGCGAAGAACTTCCCGACCCGCCGCCCGAGGAGGGCCGCGATGTACTTTTGCAAGAGGACGGTCGTGATGTAACATCCCTGCGATAGGACGTTGAGGGCGACCGCGGACATGTGAATTCCGACCCGCCCGTCGGAATCGATGAACGGCATGACCAGGGACGTCTTTCCCGCGAACGCCGAGACGGCGCGCAGATCCCGCACCCTCGCGGCGTCGTCCTCGTTCCACAGGAGCAACGCGTCGAGCGCCGACGTCAGCGTGGTGAACGGGTTGTCGTCGAGCTCCGGCCAGAACGCGACGGCCTCCTCGGGGGATCCGATCTTCATCATCGCGGGCTCGTTCGCCGCGACGAGGTCCGACATCGGGCGCGAGTCCCGGAGGACGGTGCGCGCGACGTCCGGTACGATGGTGTGAAAATTCCTGCCGTGAACGAAGAACATGCTACCTCTCCACCTCGACCTCCTCGGTGCGCCCCCCGAAGTCGAGGACGAGCCGGGCCCTGCCGGCGAGGACCTCGGGGGCGGCGCGGTCGTACAGGCGGACCGCGCGCGCGACGAAGTACGCGGGGGACGGGGACCTCGTCACCCGCGAGAGGTGGAGGATGCGATCGACCACCTCCCGCGGGAGCTCGAGGGCGAGCCCGACGACGTCGTCACGCTTTAGCGGCCTTCGCATTCTTCCTCTTCTTGTAGAGCAGGAAGATGTTCTGCGCCAGCATCGCGGCGCCGAGGATCGCCTCCCCGAGGCCGGGGACGAAGGAGTCCGCGATCGGGGCGACGTACTTCGCCCCCTTGACGGCCTGCGAATCGCCGCCCCCCTCGGGCTGCCCGAGGAGCTTCTCGACCGCGGCGCACCCCGACACGAGGGCGAGCACCGCGACGAGGGTCAACAACAACGCGAAAGTGGTTTTCATCCGTACCTCCGTTTCGTAACACCCTTGCTCGAGGGAAAGCACAATTGTACACCCTCGGTGACGTTTCGTCAAGCCTTTTTCCAGGTTTTACCACTCTTGATGTGACAAATCGCCGCGTGGGTCACTGCGAAGTCCCGCGCTATGTCCGTTACCCGGTCACCCAACATTAACCGTTTCTTGATGCTTCGTACCTGATCGATGGAGAGTTTTCCGTATTGTCCTTGACGCTTTCTTTTCCACATGTCCCGAATGTTGTCGGCATGGGTTCCGGCTTCAAGATGTTGAGGGTTTACGCATCGGGGGTTGTCGCATCGATGGCGGATTTCGATAGAAGCCGGAAGCGACGCGGGGTCTATCGCGCGTGCAAGACAGAACGAGAATCGGTGCGCGTAAATCTGTCTTCTCGGTCGCGAGAGCCTGAAGGATCCATATTCTCCGCCTCGGCCGCCGGCCCGGCCGGCGGTCCATTCCCAACAATCATCGGGGCCGCGTCGATCGACCTTGTCCCAGAATCGTTTCACGCGATGACCGTCACTTTCTCAATTGCACGGGTCAACGATGTGTACCTCCATCGGTTCGCCTCGGCGCGGAAGACCCCGGCCTCGTCGACCACCACTACCTCGGGCCACTGCGACCCCTGCGCCTTGTGGACGGTTAGGGCGTAGCCGTAGTCGAACTCGGCCGCCTCCCGGCGGAGGAAGTGCTCGATCTCGCGCCCCTCGAACGGGGCCCGGTGCACGGGGATGGTGAGCCGGCCGAGGTCGTCCTCGATCGTGAGCTCGACGAAGTCCGAGCACGCCGCCCCCCGGTGGACCACGCCCCATATCGCCCCGTTGAGGAGCCCTACGTCGTGTATGTTTCTCAAACACACGAGGCGCTCCCCCGCCTCGGGGAGCTCCGCGAGAAAGCCCATCCGGCGCCGGCGCGCCGCGTTCGCCCGCCGGCGGGTCTCGTTCTTCCCGACGAGGATCTGGGTCTCCGGCCCAACCGTCAAGGGATCGAAGTCCCCCGGGGCGACGACCCGGCTCGAGCCGTACTCCCCCCGCGCGAGGCTACCGCCCTCGCGGACGATCGTCGCCATGTGGATGATGGGGTTGTCCGCGGCCTGCCGATGAATCTCCGACAGGAACGCGTCGGGCTCGCGCCGCGTGAAGAAGCCGGCGCCGTAGACCGGAGGGAGCTGCGCCGGGTCGCCGAGGACGAGGATGGGGACCTCGAACGACAGGAGGTCGTTCGCCACCCGCTCGTCGACCATGCTGCATTCGTCGATCACGAGGAGGTCCGCATCCCGGATCCGGGAATCGGGGTTCAATTCAAAGATGGGCCTCCCGACCCGCTTTCGCTCCTCGCGGATCTCCGCGTCGAGGTCCGCGAGGAGCTCGGGGTCGGGAACGTCCTTCTTCTGCTCTTCTTGGGCCGCGTCGATGAGGCAATCGAGGCGCCATCGACCGTGCTCGGCGACGTGATAGATGAGAGAGTGGATCGTCGACGCGTCGGCGCACCCCGCCCGGCGCATCACGTGCGCCGCCTTGCCGGTGAACGCGGCGAAGATCACCCGCCCCGCGCCCTCGGCGAGGTGCCGCGCGATCGTGGTCTTCCCGGTCCCGGCGTAGCCGGCCAGGTAAAACCACGGCCGGTCGCCGGCGGCGAGCCATCGCCCTACGGCGTCGAGGGCCTCGGATTGTTGGGGGGAGAAATTCATGGGACCTCGAAAAAAAGGCCCGACGGGGGAGTCAGTCCCGCCGGGCCGCGGAAAGGGAATTGTCGATCAGAACTCGACCGTCGGCTCTTCGTGGTCGACGTGCGCGATCGCCTCCTCGTTCATCACAACGTTTCCGGCGAGGACCATCTCGCGAAACCTCTTCGCCGTGACGTATCGAGGATCGTCCGGCTGCATGATGCACTCCTTCATCTTCGTGCCGCCGAGGAACGGTTCGATCTTGATGGGGAAGTACGACCCTCCGTTCTTCGTATCGCGGGCCCCGACGCCGATGCGGATGCGATGGGCGTAGATGGGAGGATTCGACCTCCGGTTCGACGAGGAGTCGACGAGGCACGTGTTCGCCTTCGTGCTCCAATTTTTCCACGGCGTGATCTTTGTGCTCGTGAGGGCCAAGATCACGAACTCGAGCCGCGCGCCGCCGTCGAGGACGAGGACGCCATACACGTAGAACGTCTCGACGAGCTCGTTCGATTCCTTCTGCTTGGGAGGATCGACGAGGAGCCTGCCGAACGTCTTCTCATTCCGACGAATGACGTCCGCGACGAAGGGGGAATTCTTGTCGTGCCGGCGAACGAGGCCGCCGCGATTCGCGCGCCACTCGACGAAGACGCGCTCGCTGTGCGCGGGGATGAACTCGACGGAATCGCCGTACACCTCCTCGGTGACATTGTTATAGAGCTTGCCGGCCTCGGCGCCGGGGACCTTCGCCCCCTTCGTTCCGGTGACCTGCGGGGAGAGGTCCTGGAGGAGGACGAGGAACGGGGTCTGCAATTCGTCCCGGTCCTTCCCCCGCACCCCCACGCCCTCGTCCTCGCCGAAGTCGTACTTGGCGAGCTCGCGGGCCTCGTTGATCTTTTCGATTTCTTGGGCCATGTGAATCTCCTTCGGCCGAGCACCTTAACGCCCCCCGGCCTCCGGGCGCCGCGGAAAAAGCCCGCGGGGCTTTACTTCTTCACCTTCGTTATGCGTTGAACCTGTACCCCGAAGACGTCGAGGGGAATGTCCTCCCCGTCCTCGAGCTGTTGACGCACCCAAGCCTTCAGGGTCGAGGCATGCACCTCGCGCTCCGTCTTCACGGCGTAGCCGTCGTCGCCGAGGGCCTCGGCGAGCTCGCGAGCCTTGTCCTCGGACTCCTTCCCGAACCCGACGACGACGCGACGCTTGATCATGCCGCCGTGCCCGTTCGCGTCAAGCCAGTTGAAGGCGGCGTCCTTCCTCGCCTCGGCGATGTGCGCGTGAATGGCGTTCGCCACCTTGATCGACATCCCCTCGTCGGTCGTGAAGTCCGTGAAACCAAACTCTTGCATGAGCTCCGGGATCGCGTGCTCCGAGAGATGTACGGCGCGCCGTTGTACCTCGGCGAGCTGTGCCTCGAGGGCGAGGATGCTTTCCTGCGCCCCGAGGAGCTCGTTTGCGAGTTGGGATAGCTGCTTCAGATCGGACATGTGACCTCCAAAAAAAGGTTGCCCGCTTATTCGTCCCCGTTAAATCACTGAGGGCTTAGTTCGCGGGGTCCCATACTTACGCAATGGGGGCGTGTAAAGGAAACTGGCGAACGCGCCCTGTGTGTCGCCGGGGCGTTCACCCCGCGCCGGCTTTCGTCTTTCGACGCCGAGACGCCGGAGTCTCTATACCCCAATGTCTGAATTTCCTATTTTACAGCCAAGTCCGGATTTCGTCGCCGGTGATTTTCGCGGCGATGTCGATTTTCTTTCTAAGTGCTTCGACGATGTGGACGTCCACCGTCCCCGACGCCATCAGGTCGACGTATCGGACGGAGCGGGTCTGCCCGATGCGGTGCGCGCGGTCCTCGGATTGCAGGCGGTGTTCCAGGTTGAAGGAGTTGGAATAGTAGACCACCGTCGCCGCCGCGTGGAGGGTCAGGCCCGTCCCGGCCGCCGCGGGGTTGCCCACGAACCATCGCGCATCGCCGTCCTGAAACCGATGCCGAGCCGCGAACCGCCCGACCTCGTCGACGGCTCCGTCGTACCGAACGGCCTCGGGCCCGAGGGCCTCCATGATCTTGTCGACGTCCCGCCGGAATCGGGCGAAGATGATCGCCTTGCCCTCGACGTCCTCGAGCGCGTCGAGGAGGGCGGAGAGCCGGGGGTTCTCGGGGAAGTCCTCGATGGTCTCGCAGTCGTCGTGCGGGACGTATCCGCACGCGATCTGTTGAAGTCGAAGGAGCTGCACGATCACGAGCTGCGTCGTGATGGTCTCCCCGGACGCGAGGACCGTCATCAGGTTCTCCTTGACCTCGCGATAGGCGCGCTCCTGCGCTGGCGATAGGTCGAAGTACCTTTGCGTATATACCTTCGGGGGGAGGTCGAGGACGTCGTCCTTCGTGACGCGCGTCGCGATTCGGTCGACGATCTCCTTGAGTTGGTCGAGGTGCCGGAACGCGACGCAATGCTGGAACCGGCCGCCGGTGGAGTTGTTGATGCGCTCCTCCCAGATCCCGAAGTAGGTTTTGAACGAGGTATAATCCGCGATGCCAAGGTGCCGCCCCTCCCTCTTCCAGAAGTTCTCGTCGAGGAACTTGATCTGGGTGTAGATGTCGAAGGGTTTGTTCGTGATCGGGGTGCCGGTGAGGATGCGGCGGAACGCCGCCCGCCGGCCGCCGTACACCATGGCGCGGGTCCTCTTGGCCGACGGGGTCTTTATCCGGTGGGATTCGTCGGCGATCATCAGGCACCGCCGCGACGCCATGAACCTCTCCGCCGCGTCCCGGCCGGCGCCGGTCATGAATGCGTCGTAGGACATCGCGAGGACCGCGAGCCCGTCGAACCGCCCGAGCTCCGCGAGGCGCCGCGCGTGGTCCTTCGTGCCGGCGCGCCGGGAGCTGTAGGAATGGGCCGCCCACCTCACGTCGGGGGACACGTGCCGGGGGAGCTCGTCGGTTACCCAATTTTCATGGACGCCGTTCGGGGCGACGACGAGGACGCCGCGGATCTGCCCCTCCAGGAAGAGCCACGCCGCGGTGTCGATCGCGAGCTTCGTCTTCCCCGTCCCCTGCTCCCACAGGATCGCCCGCGCGGGGAAGGCCCGCGACCGCTCGAACTCCTCGAGCTGGTGCCGGAAGGGTTCAGTTTTGAACCGCATTCGCCTCTCCCGCCGTGAACGTCCGCTCCCACCCGAGGGCGACCCGGACGCGCCACCTCGCGCCGGCCGCCGTCTCGATGAGGACGTCGGCCTCCTCGTCTTCGTCCCCCACGGGGACGCCGCTCTCCATCGCCTCCCGCGCCAATATGCGGGCGGCGATTTCCCCGTCGTCCGGGTCGTCCGGATTCCACATGGAGGATCTGACCTCGACGGGCCGTAACGTCGCCCCGCCGACCGTGATCGTGCACTTGACGGTTACCATCCGACCTCCTTAGAAGGGCGCACCCTGTAACGCCGGGGCGCCCGCCCCGCGGCACCCGTGAGTCTCGGATGCTACTGCCCGATTATGACGCCGGGCCGACGCGTTTCAGTCCCTATTGTACCATTTTCGGCCGGGGTGTCAAGCTCGTTCCCCCACGCGTCCCACGAAGCCCTACGCTGCCGCGCGAAGAGCTCCAGGTACGGACCGTCGTACAGGGCCTCGATGCGGCCGTACGCCGCCTCCGGCTTCGTGGAGTGACGCGCCACGCGCGGGGCGGTGATGACTTGGAGGACGTTCGTCGCCTCGGGCCGGCGGGGCCGCTTGCCCCGGATCCCCAAGACGCACATCTCCGCCCCCGACCGCGTGTAGAAGCCGAGCCCGGAGTAGGGCCGGCCGTTCGGCCACGTCTTGTTCCACACGAGGGCGATCGTCACGACGCGGAAGCCCCACGCCTTGAAGATGGGGACGTGCTTCCCCTCGGCGAGGAGCGGAGCCGGGACCCACATGAAGAGGGCACAATCCGATGCCCCCACCTCCCGGACCGGGAGGGCGGCGATCTCCGCGATGCCCATGCAGGGGTATTGATCCGCGGCGAGTCCGGAGAGCCCCCGGCGCACCTGGAACTTCCACGGAGGATCCGCGAGGATCACGCGATATTGTGTGCCGGTCGGGAAGTCCATCCGTCACCTCAAAGGTAGGGGGAGCCGGGGTTCTGCGCCCCGGCTCCCGTAGAAAAGGAGGTCCGCCGCGTTGGGACGCGGCGTGAGGAGGATGGTGTCCTCCTCAATTATAAGGGCATTCTTCGCCATCAGAAGGGGGCGGCCTCGGATTTCGGGGCCTCGGGCGCCGGCGCGCGGGACGCCTGGAGCTCCCCGATCTTCGCCCACGCCATCCGGGCGACCTCGGCGAGGACCAGGAGGTCCCCGTCGAAGAGGGTCGGGGTGTCGGCGTAGGTGCCGTCGTCCTTCCGGTACCGCTTCGTGATCGTGACGGAATAGTTCGTCCGTCCCTCCTTGCCGGGGTTCGCCCAGATCGCCGCCTGGATCGGGTAACGGTTGACCTTTGCGACGGGTTTGTCCGCCATCACTTCCTCCGTTCGTCCCGGGCCCACGTCACGTGGGACCCTCGGTATGCGACCTCGTCGTAGCGCCACGCCTCGACGGACTTCACGGGCTCGCCGATCATCCCCTGCTTGTGGTGCCACGCGTCAACGTTCGACAGGCTCGGGTTCCTCCGGACGAGGACGCCGTTCGTCGGGACCACGCCCTCGTATTCCTTCTCCCATCGCTGGTGCTTGTGCCCGGTCTGCACCTCGCGATAGGTGCTCCGGCTCCACTCGTCGTGGGCCTCGGTCGCGAAGATCATGGGGTACCGGTTCGCCGGGCAATCGTGCCCGTGGTCGAAGCCGATGAGCACGCCGCCGTGCGTGATGTACTTGCGGGGGTTCGCCCCGAGGTCGAAGGTTAGCCCCTTCCACCCCCGGTACCGCTGCGCGAGGGCGACGCACAGCGTGTAACCCGACGTCGTGTCGTGATTGCCGGGGACGTAGAGGACGTCGACCCGGCCGGCGACGCGCGCCGCCGCCTCGACGAAGTATGCGAGGCAGTCGAGGGCCGCGGTGTAAACCTTCGCGAATCGGCCGTCCGAATCGAGGAAGTGCTCGCCCATCGCCGTCTGTTGCCGGACGCTGTCGAAGTGCATCCAGTCGTTCCCGACCGGCATCACGACGCGCCCGATCTTGTAGGGCGCGAGCTCGAGGAGCATGTCGTCGATGGAATTCTTCACGCGGTCCGAGGCGATGCGGACGTCGAAGTCGTTCCGGGTCTCCTCGTTCCAGGCGTACATTCCGATGTGGGTGTCCCACATCCCCCACACGAGCATCTGGTCGCCGGCGCGCCTCGCGGGCCGCCGCCTCCTCGTCGGGCGGACCTCCGCCCGGACGAAGTCGGCGATCGCGACCTCGATGGCGTTCGACACCGCGCGCTTGAAATAGGCGGTCGTGATGAAGTTGGGGCCGTCCCGAACCGTCACGCGGGTCGGCACCCAAACCTTCGGGTCGAGATGCGCCGCGCGGCGGAGCTCCTCGACGCGGGCCGGGCGGTACACGGCGACCGCCGCCTCGTCGAGGGCGGTCCCCGGAACGTGCTCCCCCGCGGCGATCGCCCGGCGACGGGCCGTCTCCCGCGAGACGCCGAGGGCCCTTCCGATGGACTCAAAGGATTGTTTGCGCGCCAATGCCTTACCTCCGTTGCAGGGTGCAATTGTACCACGGGAATCGGAGACTGAGAAGCCCTAATCTATGAGGGTCTTTGCCCACGCGGCGAGGCCGGCGGCCGCGGCGGCGATGGCGAGGAGGACCTTCTTGCGGAGGGACGCGAACATCTCGCGGTGCTCGCGGAGGGACGCGAAGTCCTTCTGGACCTCGAGGGGGTTCCCCGCGTCGATGCCGAGCCCCATGAGGGTCTCGCGCACCGTGTCGCGGATGAGCTCGCGGATCTCTTCCTTCGTCATCAATACACCATGATCGCGTAGGCGTTGACGGTTCCCGAGGGGGCGACGGCCTCGAGGAAGGTCTCGGTCGCCGTCCCGGTGTTCGATAGGTGCTGAACCTCTATTGTATCACTCGCCGTCACGCCCGCGAGGGTGCCGGTCACGTTTCCGGCCGCGATCACGGTCTGCCACGACCCGCCGTTGATGCGGGCCTGCACGGCGCCCGAGGGCATCGCCGTCCCGATGTTGAAGGTGTAGGTCCCGGTGACCGGCGCCGCCCACGTCGGGGATATGGTCCCGAAGGGGACGAGCCCCCAATTGGCGTCGTCGTCGAGGGTCGACGCGCCGGGGGCGAAGTCGTGCGGGCTCGCCTGGAGGGCCTCGTACGTGGTCCCCGATACGGCGTGCCGCGTCTCGACCTCGAGGCGCATCGTCGCCGGCTTGACGCCCGCCATCGCCCGGAGGATCTTCGTGCGGGAGACGAAGAGGAGCGCCGCGCCGGCGTTCCAGGCCGTGACCGCGAGGGAGGTCGGCGTCCCGTCCGGGTCGTCGATCGCCTCGGCGCGGTATTGCGTGGAGTTGGCCGCCGGGAACGTGGCGTCGAGCGTCGCGGCGTCGATCGTGATTCCGGCGACCTCGTCGTACGTCCTGAAGTCCCGGCGGAGGAACGTCACCTCGTAGCCGCGATCGTCGAGGGTCGTCCCGCCCGTCTTCATCGCGTCGTAGGTCGGCGCCGCGGGATACCGGGCCCCGTTGACGGCGAGCTCGACCGGGGGGTAGGGCCGGAGCGTCCGGTTCGCCATCGTAAGGCTGACCGTCGCGGATTCTCCCTCCGTCGATTCGTCGGTCCGGGAGAGCTGCCGGACCTGCGCGTGGACGTTGTAGCCGGGGGTGATGGTGTCGTACATCAAATCGCCGCGGAGGACGTACACCTTCGCCCCGATCGCGTGGTCCGCCGGCGCCGAGTCGAGCATGCCGCGGTACGTGAAGTTGAGGGTCAGATAGGTCGTGCTGTTCGTGACCGAGACGCACGCGAGGAACTCCGAATCTATCATGATCAAGTTGACGAGGTGCTGTCCGACCGACCCCGCGGAGCTCGCCGCGTCGAACGCCGCGAGGAGCGTCGCGACGGTGTCCTCGTCCGCCTCGACCTCGACCGATCCGGGGTTGGCGCCGCCGGCCGCGAGGGCCGTCTTCAGCTTCCCCGTCGCGAGGAAGTCCGCGACCTCGCCCGAGAGGGCGTAGGCCCCCGAGGGCACGCCCGAGGCGTTCCGCTGGTAGGCCCGGAGGGCGCACGCGCCGGCGCTCGCCTGCCGGCCGCCGCACCACAGGCGGTCGACGACGTCGGGGTAGTTCGGGTCCCGCCGCGTCAGGGCGCGGGGCGCCTCGATCGCGACGACCTCGTCGGCCGGGATGCCGCCAACGGCCTGCGTGGGGGCCGACCACCCCGTCGCCGGCGGGGCGGAGCTGAAGCCCGGCGCGTACTCGAATACATCCTGGATCAAGTTGAGCTCGACCTTCCCGTCCGCGAGGGTGCCGAGGCTGATCCTCGAGACGCGCATCGGGAGCTTGACGTGCCCGAGGGTGTCGTCGGTCCACGCGACCACGTCGCCGGGGTGCAGGTTCCAGAACTTCCGGTCGACGCGCACGGTCGCCTTCGCGAGGGGCCGGCTCCGCTCCCGGATCTCCCGGCACGCGATCTGGTTGGCGAGGGCCCCGTCCTTCACGCCGGGGTACCGGATGGTCGCGGGCTCGACCTTCCCCTGCGCCTTCTGGGTCGCGACGCTCTTCGCCTCGGCGAAGGTTTCAAAGTAGTCGCGCGCCCGGTCGGCGAACCCGACGCGGACCTCGTTCGCGACGCTCTCCCACGACCCCGGCGCCCAATCGACGATCTCGCAGCAGTTGGCGGAGGTTACTTGCGGGACGAGGTCGACGTCGTATCCGCCGCGGGTCAGGTTGACCTTGAACTGCCCCGTCGCCGGGTCGAGGTACATGACGCCGCCGATCTGCCGCTCGAGCTCGCGGATGAACTCGCCGGCCTCCATCACCTTGTCGAGGAGGATGGAGATTCCGTTCCCCTCGGAGTACAGGGTATTGCCGACCGCCTGGAGGTTGGCGACGTCGACGTCGGCCGAGGAGAAGCCGAAGCCCCACTCCGTGTTCGTGAGGATTTCATACAGGACGCACGCGGGGTTCGCGTCGTACGTGTTCACGATGTGCCGGCTCGACGTGAGCCCGAGGCCGTTCGGGAAGCGCGACACCTCGAACTTCCACGGCTTCAGGCTCGTCGAGTTGCCGACGTACCCGCCCTCCCACACGAGGTAGCAAGTCCCTCGGTAGGCCGGGAGCGGGTCCTGGTGCGCGGAGAGGTACGCGTTCACCGCCTGCGTCGCCGACCCGGAGTGCACTCGGAACGTCCCGACCATGCCGCCGCTGCCGAGGTCGTCCCCGCCGAAGAGCTCCGGCTCGTTCACGTCGAAGGTCCCGTCCTGCACGGAGCCCGACCACACCTGGGTATCGCCGACCCACGCCCGGCGGACGGCGTCGATCCGGCCCTTGCACAGCGCGAGCTGCACGCCGACGTCGTACTTGTAGCCCTGCACGAAGGATTGCGAGGACCACAGCCCCGTCTTCATCTTCTTCACGCGGGGGACCTGCCGGAGGTCGCCGTACCACACGACGTTCGCCCCGTCGATCTTCACCGTGCCCCACGCGACGGGGACGGGGCGGCCCTCGACCGCCGTCGGGAAGTTGAAGTCCCCGAGCCCCGCGGGCCTCGCGTTCTCCACCGCCACCTTCGGGCGGAGGAGCTCCGAGAGGATCATCGACGCCGCCGCGAGGACGAGCATGTAGCCGAGCTCAAGGAAACCCATCAGTCGAGCCCCGTAGCAAAGGGATTTTTGGTCGGAACGTAGGGGAAGCCGCCGAAGTTGATCGCGTTCGCGAACTTGTCCCGGCAATCGGTCGTCAACCGGAGCCGGCACCCCGCCCGGGCGGAGACGGAGAATCCGATCGGGGTGGTCGTGAAGGGGACGAGGATCGTCAGGACGTTTCCGGCCTGCGCGATCACCGTCCGGTACTCCCCGCCGTACTCGAGGAAGCCGGCGACGAAGTAGTCCGCCCCGAGGGCCCCGGCGCCGGCGAGCGTGATCGTCTCCCCGCTCGCCGCCGTGCACGTCAGGGCGTGCGTGTAGGTCGCCTCGTTGATCCCGCACCCCGCGTCGAACAGGGTGTGGTTGCATAAGCATTGATACGTGTGCCGCGGCACCTCGCGGTCCCGGGCCGACGTGATGGCGAGCACCGCCGCGAGGGCCTTCGTCCCGTTCTCGACGAACGTCACGGCGTGGACTACGCCCTTGAAGTACACGATCGCCTCGGCGTCGCCCCGGTGGATTCGGCGGATGGTGAGGGTCGCCTGGTTCCCCGGGGGGAGGAGCATGTAGCGGGCGGCGAAGTCGTTCGTCGCCGGCATCCGGACCTCGATCCGGTCCTGCTTCTCGTCGGTGGTATTGACGATCTCGTTCCGCTCGATCGCGTCCGGGGCGTACTCGTAGCCCGAGAGGGTCAGCGGATTCTCCGACGACGTAAATCGAAACGTGAGGCCGCCGACCGAGAATTCGTAGAGCTCGACGGGCTCGCCCGCCTCGATCGAGGTTTCGTAGCTGTCGTAGGTCATTCAAGCACCGCCCTCGTCGCCGCCACGACGCGCGCCCCGCCGACGCAGTCGTGGTGCTCAATGATCGGTTCGTCGGTGTCGAGCCGCGTCCGCTCGACGAGCTCGATCCGGTCGACGTCCGCGACGGCGACGTCCGCGCCCCACACCGAGTCGACGGTGACCTGCTCCTCGTCCTCGTCGACCTCCGCGGCGGAGACGATCCCGCGGATGATGGACGTCCCGTCCTTCTTCACGACCCGGAGGGCGGCCCGGGGCTTCCGGGAGCGCGCGTGCTTCGCGAAGCCGCAATTCTGCGCCCGGAGGACCGCGGACGCGGCCTGGAGGGCGGCGATGGGGAGGAAGTCGTCGTAGAACGTCGGGAGGTAGAAGGAGTCGCGCCGGCCGTGGAGCGCGTGCAGGAGGCGCCGGATCGCCCACAGGGCGGCGCGGGTCCTCGTCACCCATCGCTTCTGCGCCGACCGCCGGTCGACGTCCTGCGGCGTCGTGACGACGAACGCCCCCGCCCCGCCGTCGACGACCTGGAGCGGCCGGGCCGTCGCCTCCTCGAGGTCCCCCTCGAGGAAGTTGGCGTCCGACAGGAGGAGCCGCCCGCCGTAGGTCGGGATCCCCGTCGCGTCCGCGAGGTCCACGCCCTCGTCGTAAACCGTCAGGATCGCCTTGATGGATTGCACGCTGCGGGGCGCCCTCGAGCCCTTCAATTCATCGTTCAGGTACGCGGCGCGGACCGGCATCACGACGGCGCCGGCCGCGAAGGGCCGCGTCGTCGCGCTCCGGAAGGTGACGGTGGTCGGGCCGTACGAGTCCACCTGGAGGGCCTCGCAGTCGTCGAAGTCGGCGTAGATGATCCCGAGCCCCCCGGCCCGCCAGTCGGCGTAGGCCGTCGAGTCCACGGTGATCGTCGTCGTCCCGATCGGGGCCGCCGCCGCGAGGGTGCAGGGCTCGTGCCACATCGGGAAGCCGACGGCCCGGCCGTGCGCGTCGAAGATGACGTTCTCCAGGAGCCGGCGCTCCCTCCCCTCGACCTGCCACTCCACCTCGAACACCTGCCGGGGGGCGTCCCGGAGCGCGATGCGCTGCTCCGTCCCGTCGAGGTGCCCGATGACGTCGGTCAAGAAGACGAGGCGCTCGATCATGGGCGCGACCGGGGCGACCGGGAGGACGACCGACCGGACGGCGTCGATGTGGAGTCGATACGTCGTGCCCCCGACGACGAAGACGAGGTCCCCGTCGATGACGGGGGGCCCGTCGAGGATTATCTGGAGGTCGAGCATGAGGCTCGCCTGCGGGGCGAGGGTGCGCGGGAGGGCCGGGAGGTTCGTGATGAAGACGCCGTCCCCGGCGTCGTTGACGAAGCTCGTCCAGTCCACGGCGGCGGTCCGGTGGGCGGAGTACACCTCGATCTGGTCGGTGTAGGTCGCGAGGAGGAAGCCGAGGTCGTACTTCCGTGGCACGAGGTGGATGGTGTCCCACCACGTGTCGCCAGCGCCCACGCGCGCGAGGAACCCGGCGTGCGCCGCGGGGGTCGCCGCCGGCGAGCCGGCCGACCGCGCCCCGCCCCCGGGCCCCGCGCCGACGAGCGCGCCGACCTCGGTCTCCCACTGCGGGGGCGAATCCTCGGTGGCGTACGCGTACGCGCGCGCGACGACGTCGTCCGTGAGCCCGACCTTGCCGATCGCCCCGTAGCGCGCGGTCATTACACTATCTTCTTATAGGCGAGGCCGGCGTACCCCGATTCGTCGGTGTCCGCCTGCAACCATTGCTTCCGGACCCACGGGAAGAACTTCCACGTGGCCGCCCCGATCGCGATCTCCTCGGCCGGCGCGATGTACCGGATGTTCACCACCCGCACGTCCTTCGGGCTCCCGAGGAGGTACCACTTCTCCGTCGACAGGCCGGGGTCGCGCCGGTAGAAGAGCTGGATCGGCGTGAGGGGTACGTATCCGTTCGACGGGTTGACCGGGAGCCACGCGACGGCGTGCGAGAGGGGCCCGCCGCGGAGGGAGCCGAAGGAGCACCCCCGGGCCTGCGCGGCCCGGTCGTTCCCCGGCGTCGTGCCCGCCCACGAGACGAGCCAGTGCCCGTTCGCCGCCTGCCCGGGGAGGGCCTCGGCGTGGGTCGTCATGTAGTCGGTGTTCGTCGTCGAGCCGAGGGCGTCGAAGGGGAGGGCGTGCCGGGAGTCGAGGGGGTTGTCCCTCGCCGAGGCGACCCCCTGGTACCACACGTGGCCGTACGCGTACTCGCCGCCGGTCCACGACCCGACCTTCTCGAGGATCCCGAACCCGAAGTGCCGGAAGAGGCCGGCGGCGTACTCGAGGACGCAATGGATGTAGTAGTCCTCCTCGAAGAAATAGTATGCGGTGAAGGGCCCGTCGCCGATCTCGGCGACGCGCCGCTGCGTCGTGATGGCGCCGGTGCCGATGAGTCCGGAGCCGGAGTCCTCGGGGTGGTTCCCCGGGGTGAGCCCCGCGGTGTAGCCCGTGGACTGGTACACCCCGATGGACCCGGTCGACGCGATCGCGTCCCACCGGAACTGCACGTAGCACGTCGAGCGGTGGAGGCAGAGCTCCTTGTTCGGGACGTCGAGCTCGTCCTGGGTCCACCCGTTCGCCTGCGCGAACGTGGAGAGCTTCGTGAGGAGGTCCTGCTGCGAGGACGCGGTTCCCGTTTCGTACGCCATCTACTCCTCCTTCACGCAGAAGAACGCGAAGTGATCCGTGCGGTTGCAATTCTGCGAGACGAGGTACGTGTCGCCCCCGATCGCGATCGTGTCCTCGGCGACCATGTTCCCCGAGGTCAGGGTCGAGTTGACCCAGAAGAGCCCGTGGATCTCCCCGTAGATCCGGAACGTCGGCGCGTCGGTCTCGATGATCGTCGCCGGGAACGGGATGCAAAGGTCGTTCGGGCTCCCGGGGGTCTGCATGACCTCGACCGCGGACGTCCCGGGGTGCCCGGAGTTGGGTACCATCTTCGTCGTGATGAAAAGCGGCGCCGTTCCCTGCATCCACCCGCGGTCCTCGGGCTCCGCCGCCGTCCAGTCGGGGAGGCCGGCCGGGTACACGACGCACACCTGCGACGCGTTGCGGCCCGCGGAGGACGTCGCCGTGCCGTTCTTGACCGTCCGCCACACCCCCGCGGGGTCGCGGACGAACGCGGGCCCGTAGGTGTCGGTCACCCCGCCGATCGGGTCGACCGCCCCGGAGAAGCCGGCGCCGGAGTAGGAGTACACCGTCGCGACGTCGGAGCACGCCCCGAGGACGAGGACCGGATACGGGTATTCGGTCGCCGTGCCGAACTGGTCGAGGAATCCGAACCCGCACGGAACGTAGGTCGTTCCGATCTTCGCGAGGACGAAGATCCACCGCGTGGTGACCTCGAACCAGTAGGTGATCGTTCCCGTGGACAGGGGGACGTATGCCCCCTCCGCCGCCGTTCCGACCCCGTCATATCGACCCGGGCTGATCCCCGGCTGCGTCGCCCACGGGTCGCCGGCCGAGTAGCCGGTGAAGCCGGCGAGCTCCCACGCGCGGTTGCTCCCGGACTGGAACGTCCGGGCGCCGCCGTAGATCGCCTGCGTCCCGTCGCCCTCGCCGTGCATGATGAGCTCGCGGTCCGTGCCCGAATAGACTACGTCGCGGTCGGTCGTCCACCCGCGCTTCGCGTGCCACGTGAGGTCGATGGTGCACCCGCTCCCGCCCGCCGGCGCGACGGTCGTCGCGACGGGGTTCGCCGGCTGGACCGTGTACTCGCCCTCCTCGACGAGGGTGATCGCGGTCACCTCGCCCGAGCCGCCGATCGTGTCGACGTTGAACGTCGCGGCGACGGTCCCCGTCCCGCCGACGACGGTCAGGACGTCGTTGACGGAGTATCCCGAGCCGGCCACGTTGATCGCGCCGGAGAGGACGGCCCTCGCCGCGGCGAAGTCGCGGAGGGCCGTCAGGAGGGCGATGTATCCCGCTGCGGTGCCGGTCTTCCAAGCCATTATCTTAACGCCTTCTTCAAGGAGTTTCGGTTCGACGCGACCCAATTCATCATGACCTTGCCGCCCTCCGGCGTCGCCATCGCGGCGCGCGCCTGCGCGGGGTCGGTGATGTTGTTCACGATCAGGTTGACCTGCGGGGGTTCCGAGGGGCCCATCGGGACGATCGCGCCGGAGCTCCCCGGGACGAATATCTCGGGGCCCCGCTCGCCGACGGGATAGGCGCGCCCGAGGGACACGGACCCGCCGGCCGCCTTGCCGCCGCCCGTGGCCGCCCCGGCCGCGGCGCCGCCCGCCGCCCCGCCGATGGCGGACATGAAATTGCTCTCCCCCATCACCCCGGCGATCGCCTTCATGATGAGGATGCGGATGATGAGGGAGAGGATGTCCTTCGCGAGCTGCGCGAAGAGGTCGGAGAACGCCCGCTTCAAATCCTCGACGTTCTGGAACCCCGACATCACGAAGTCCGCGAGGGCGTCGGTCGCGGTATTGAAGGCCCCCGAGAGGGTGCCCGAGATCGCCCCCGAGATGTCCGAGATGTTCTTCAGCGTCCCCTCGAGGCCCTCGGTGAACTGCCCGGAGAGGTACTCGGAGAACGTCTTCGTGCTCTCGTTCGCCCCGTCGTTCGCGTTCTTCAGGTCGTTCATCTTCGTGATCGCGGCGTCCATCACCGCCGGGTCGAACTTCGGGGCGGCCTCCTCCTCGGCGGTCCGCTGGAACGCGAAGCCGCGCGCGCGGTCCATCACGTCCTGCACGACGTCGGTCGCCTGCGTCCCGACCTCGCGGAACCCGGTCTCGAACCCGAGCCTCGCGGCCGCGCCGATCTCGGCGAAGCCGGCGGTCGTCCGCTGCTTCTCGGCGGGGACGTCGAGGTAGCCGACGAGGCCGAGCTGCACGGTCTTCCCACCGTAGAACGCCTGCATGATGTTGATCTGCTTCTCGACCAAGATGATGAAGTTGTTGATCTGGCGGATGACGGCGTTCAGCATCTTCACGAACGATTGCGTCCAGAAGTTGGCGGCCTTCGACACCCAATCGTTGATCACGTCGCCCATGGTCTGGAAGGACGCGACGATGGCGCCGATCGACCCGGTCGCGACCGCGACGATGGCGTCGAACGCCACGGCGACGAACTTCACGACGTCGGCGAAGGACGAGCTGGTCCCCTCCGCGAGGATGCCGAACGCCGACAGGACGCCGTCGACCGCGGGCCGGACGTAGTCGACCACGGCCTGGAGGGCCTCCCCGACGTACGTCATCACGGCGCGCACCACGTCCCCGAGGGAGACGAGCCCGTCGGACGAGACCTTGATCCTGTTCCGAAATTCGTACAGGAGCGCGCCCGCGGCGGCGATCGCCGAGGCGAGGAGCATGAGGGGGTGAGCCCGCATGAGGAGGAAGAGCTTCGCGAACTGCCGGTGCAGGAACGGGAGGACCGTCACCGCAAGTCCGGCGAGGGCGGCCGAGAGGAACTCGACGTGGTTCGCGAGGAACCGGACGCCGCCGGCGAGGGCCCGGACCGCCGCCTCGGGGCCCCCCTTCATCGCCCCGATCGACAGCACCGCGGCCTCCGCGGCGCTCCGCAGCGCGAGGAAGGCGCCGTTGAGGTTTCGGTCCATGATCTCGGCGACGCGCCGCGCTTCGCCCCCCGCGCCGTTCAGGGCCTCGTTCAGTCGCTTGATCTTCGGGACGGAGCTCGCCATGATCTCGAACGCGGGGCCGCCCCGGTCGCCGAAGATGGTGAGGGCCTGCCCGGTGTCGATGCCGGCGTCCCGGAGGCGCTCGATCGCGACCGTCAATCCGACCTCGGAGACCCTAACCTCCTTGGCGGAGACCCCGAGATCCCGGAGGACCTTGATCCCCATCCGCGTCGGCGCCTCGAGCTCGGCGATGATGCGCCGGAGCCCGGTCCCCGCCAGGGACCCCGCGAGGCCGGCGTCGGACAGGGCACCGATGACGGCGGTCATCTCCTCGAGCGGAACCTTCACGCCCGCCGCGACGGGGCCGGCATACTTGATGGCGTCCCCGAGCTGTCGGACGTCGGTCGACGTGCTGTTGGCGGTTTTCGCGAGGACGTCGGTCACCCTCGCCGCCTCGGCCGTCGAGAGGCGCATGCCGTTCAGGACGTTCACCGTTACCTCGGCCGCGGCGCCGAGGTCGAGGGCCGCCGCCTGCGCGAGGCGGAGGGTGTCATCGATCGTCGCCATGGTCTGCTCGGCGGTGAAGCCGGCGCGGGCGAGGAACATCATGCCCTCGGCGGCCTGCGTCGCGGTGAACCGCGTGGTCATGCCGAGGTACCGCGCGGTATCGGTCATGATCTTGAACTGCGCGTCGGTCGCCGAGGACACGGCGCGGACGGTCCCCATCGCCTGTTCAAAGGAGGCGACCGCGCGGGTCGCCGCGCGGATGGCCCCGAGGAATCCGACCCCCGCGATCAGGGAGGTCAGGGACAGGGAGCTCCGCATCCCGTCGACCTGCACCCGCGAGACGTTCGCGGCGGTGCCGATCCCCGCGACCTCCCGCTTGACGGTTCGGGCCCCGGTCTCGCTGATCTGTATGATGAGCTTCTCGGTCGCCATCCTATCCCTCGAGGATCTTTCCCCTCTTCACGGCCGCTTCCGCGGCGGCCACGGCGTGCTTCGCCATGCCGAATGGCGCCTGATCGCTGTGCCCGTTCTCGAGGGGCATGATGTACGCGACGTTGTTCGCGAGGAAGATCCCCTCCCCCTCGCCGTCGTAGTCGGCGATGACGGTTTGGGCCGCGGCGATCGTCTTCTGCCCGCCCCGGTCGAACTCGAGGACCGGATCGGTCTTCGGCGCGCCGATCGACGCGAGCCAATTCGCCCGCGCGCGGCCGGTGTCGACGGGGGTCCCGAGGACGACCGCGGCGTCGCACACGACGGCCGCCATCCTGACGAGGTTACGGGCGCCGCCTTCGATCGCCCTTGAGACGACCGTCATCCTTTTGCTGAATTCGCCGAGGCTTCGGCTTATCGCCATGCGTGCGCTCCCAATGACGAAGGTACTCCACATCCATTATACGGGCAAAGTACGCGAGGTCCGAGGTTTGGAGGTCGTCGAAGTCGTTCGCCGCGGCGTAATCGACGACGGCGGACCACGGGATGGGGGCGGGGCCGGCGAACCCGACCGGCCGGCACGTGTTGAGGTCCGAGAACGCATCCCAGAAGAGCTCAAGGCCCCAGAAGAGCTCGGGGGCGCCCTCGATCTCCTTCGGAAGGGGTAGGCGTTGCCGGTAGCACGCCTCGGCGATCCACCGCTCGTCCTTCCCGACGCCGAGGTAGTAGCGGAGGACGTCGGTCAGTTTTTTGCGTCGGCCTCGCGGACGTCCTCGCGGAAGAGGGCCGCGTTCTGCGCCTGCGCGTAGAGGTCGGAGAAGAGGTCGGGGAGGTCCTCGAAGAGCTTGATCGCGTTCTCCTTCGTGAACGGGAGGGAATTTCCCGCCTCGTCGGTCACGCCCTCCCACCCGAGGACGACCGTCGTCGCGACGACCTCGCGGAGGATCTGACGGGAGACGTCCTCCGGCAGGGTGTCGAGCTGGATCTGCCGGCGGTGCTTGCGCGCGAACGCCTCAATCGCGCGGAGGAACGCCTTATTGTTGACGCCCCCGGCGCGCGCGATGCGGATCTTCACGCCGTCGCCGTAGTCGAGGATCACGCCGTCCCGCTCGACCGAGGGATCCGTCTTGAACTGCTTGTAAAGCGACATCCGTCCTCCTGCCAATAACGGGACCGACCCGCGCCGGCCGGCCCCTCCCTCGCATACGTACGAACAACGGGGGGTCGCGCCCCGGAGGGGTCCCTATTGCTCCGCCCTCGTCGGGAGGTAGTCGTAGAACTCGATCCACATCGTGTAGTTCTTGCCGAACTTCGCGCCCGTCGACGCCTCGAACGAGATGGGGATCGTCACGGGCTCGTCGGCCGCGACCGCCGGCCGGCCGTCGCCGAGGGCGATGAGGGGGAGGTCGATCACGATGCCGGCGTTCGCCTTCGCGACCGCGATGTCGAGGGTGCAATCCGCGTTCTGCATGACGGTTTGAATCGCGGCGACGTCGGCGAAGTATGCCGTCATCGTCCCGTTCACGTGGAAGTTGCCCGAGGACACCTCGATCGCGCCGAGGGTGCCGACCGCCTTGTTGGGCTTCACGCCGTTCGCGATCGTCAGCTTCAATTCCTGGAGGAACGCGAAGAGGGCCGTCGGATTCTCGGTCCCGTCGACGTGGGCCGAGAGCTTGATGCGCGCGAAGTCCGAGGACGTATTGAACGCGTCCGCCTCGGTGACGGCGACGCGCGTCCCGGCCTTGACGCCGGTCACCCCGGATCGCTGCTCGACGTTCGTACCGACGAACGAGAGGTCGCACGTGATCTTGTCGGCCGTGGCGACGTTCATCGTGAATTCGTTCGGCACCGCGCCGACGAGGTACTCGCTCTGGATCTGCGCGGGGGACGCGTCGTCCGGGGCGCCGAGCTGCCGCTCGATCTGGTACGTGCGCCGGACGATGGTCGCGGCGGGCTCGTTGTGGAGGACGCGGCCGAAGAAGATCCGGATCGTCTTCCCCGTGCCTACGTCCGTGACCATCGTCGCCGACGTCTTATCGAACTCGATCGCGCCGGCCGCGATCGACCGCACCCTCGCCCAACAGTTGTCGGCGGCGGTCGCGAACTGCTCCGCCGTGAGGTCGCCGCCGATGAAGATCCACTCGCCGACGAGGAGCCCGAGCTGCGTCAGGTTCTTCGCGGCCGCCGTGAGCTTCGGGTACGTCCCGGACGCGTCGATCGCCGCGTCCGTGGTCGCGAACTGGTGCCCGACCCTGGAGATCGTGCCGGCCTGCGCCGCGGCGGTCACGAGGTTCGTAGTCACGGGGACGGACATGGCGGCGGGGACCCCGGTCACGACCTTGAGGCCGTTGTTCGCGGCGTCGGTGAAACCCTTCGCGAAGAGGAGGTCGTTCGCGTAGTAGCCGTCGCCGCCGGCCGCCGGCTGGTAGTCGTCGATGGTCGTATCGACCACCGCGACCGCGAGCTCGACCTTCTTGCGGAGGCTCGCCCAGAAGAATCCCTGGAGGAGCCCCTGAAGGTTCGCCTGCGTGAGGTCGGTCTGAAACCCGCCGCTCGCGTCGAGGTCGGTCGTCACGCCCTTCTTGAGCTGCCGGTCGGCGTTGATGGGGTTGCGCGCCACGAGGGCGAGCTCGCCGCCGAAGTCGGCGTAGGAGTTGGGCTCGAGGGCGTTCCACACGGGGGATCCGGGGAGGACGCCGATGGTAGCCTCCTCCGCGTACGCGAGCCCCGTCGCATTAGAATCGATCTTGACTACCGCCGCCATGTGCTACCTCCGATCGGTGTACTCAAAGTCGGCGGTCACGTTCACCTGGAACCACGGACCGTCGGCGCCCACTTCGTTCATTCTCACGTCCTTGAACCACAAGCTCGCGGTGCTCGCCCCCTCGAACGCGTTCTTCGCGACGTTCGCCAGGGCGTCGGGAAGGATCAGGCCGCCGCCGGCGTCGAGGGTCGCGAACACCTGCACTACTATTATACCGCGTCGCTCCCACAACCGCTCGCCCGAGGCGCTCGCGAGGCCGGCCTGCGACGCCCCGGAGTGCCTGATCGTCACGCGCGCCCACGCCGCCGTCAGGTCCCCGGCGCGGCCGGACGCGTCGTAGCGGACCGGGGGGACGACGCCGCCGTTGACCGCCGGCGCGTCCGCGTCCCACCGCGCCTTGAAGATGTCGAGCATGGCCCTCCGGGCCTCGGCGTAGGTCATCGCTTCACCACCACCTTGTAGAGGATCGTCTCCCCGTTCGGGCAGAGGGGCTCGGACGCGACGATCGACCACACCTCGCCGGACGCCCGGACGAGGACGTCGACCGAGGGGTCGGGCGCGACCGTCATCCCCGAGGCCGCGACGTACACGACCTGATCTCCCGCCTTCGTGACGTCGCCGTCGGCGCGCCTCTTTGACTCCTCGAACCACACCGCGCGAACGGCGTGGGAGACGTAGGAGGGGGCCCCCGGCTCCCATTGACGGGGCGCCGCCGGGGGGTCGACGCGCCGGCGGAGCGTCGACGCCTCGCCGTATTGCGTGATGAGGCGGAGGGCGAGGGCGATCGCGTCGGCGTACATCATCCCCTCCGGATCTCGCCGGCCGCGACGACGAGCCCCGAGAGCCTCGCGTCCGCGGCGGGGTACTTTGGGGAGGCGAACGACGCGCCGGCGGCGTAGGTCACCGATTCCGAGATGGGCCCGACCGTCGAGGACTTCGCCTGCACGTCCCGCCCGGTCGCGTCCCGCGTCGGCGTCGGGTTCAGGGTCGACGCCAGGGCGACGAACGCGTACTCGGCGCACGCCTCCTTCACGCGGTCCGGGATCCCCTCGACGAGGTGGTCGTCCTCGTCGAACGCGTCGACGCGCGGCCACATCGTTCGCTGGTCGTCGTTCGCCTGGTAGCCGACGAACTGGAATCGATGATCCATGTAGTCCGTCGCCTTGACGATCGCCCGCTGGATGTCGACGTCGCCGTAGGAACTGAGGTCGTTTCCTCGATCGGCGTGGTACGCCTTGAACTCCGCGACCGTGAGGTACGCGTTCGCGCCCGCGATCGATCCGTCGTCGTCCTGCACCGTGAACGCCATCTGGTCACCTATTCGTAATCGGCCACGTAAACCTCGGTCGGCACCATCCAGATCTGGCCGAGGTCGGTCGCGACCTTGAACTCGATCCGGTACGGGGACGCCGCCTCGGTGCCCCCGCGGACGAGGACGGTGAGGGCGTTGTTCGCCCCGCCGTCCGGGTCGCTCGTGACGCGGAGGGTGGTCTGGTCGAGGAGCGTCGTCGAGACGTCGTTCCCGTCCTTGTCCGTCGCCGTCGCCGCGGACGACCCGAGGTTGACCGCCTCGCCGGCCTGCTGGACGAGCCGGATGCTGCCGGACGCGTCGAACTCTTCCGTGGGATGCTTGTTGATCCTCGTCATCGTCTCACCGCCTGCACGATCCGTCCCGGGTTCGATCGGGATGCCATTCGCGCCTCCATCGATCTTACCATCGTATAGCGCCCCCTCGCGGCGACGGCGAGCGTGTCGATCGCCTCGCCGAGGAGGACGCCGTCGAGCGCCTCGGCCTCGGTCATCGGGGACGGCCGAAACGGCAGGAACGCGAGCGGCCACCCGTCCGGGAGGACGAACCGATGCACGGCCCGGAGGCACGTGTACGGCCGGATGTATCCGCCCTCGCTGACGATCATACCTTCCCCCGGATGTAGTCCGACGGCCCGCCGTCGATCGACGAAGTGGCGACCTCGCGCGGCCGGCCGTCGTACCACGCGGTCACGACGACCCGCTTGTCGAGCTTGACCGAGGTGAGCGTGTGCATCGTCCTGACGCCCGGCACCCGCTCCACCTTGACCTCGAGGTCGGGCGCCGATTTAATCTTCGCGAGGTCCCACTCCGCCTCCCTCCCCGGCCGCGGGCCGCGGGCCCCGACGCCGACGGCGTCGACGTGGTGGGCCACCAGGAGGAGGGATCCGAGGGAGGCCGCGATGGCGTCGTGCATCTCCGCCGAGAGGGCGCCGGACGAGCCGTCCGGGGGATCGCCCCTGATCTCCTCGAGGAGCGTTTCGGCCTGCCTGACGATGTCGAGTACGCGCGTCCATTCCATTACGTCACCCGCAGTCCCGAGAACGTTGCGTACGCCCCGGCGGTCGTCTCGCGGCCGCGGAGGATGACGCGCGCGACGAGGTCGTACGGCACGTCGCCCGCGGCGATGGCGATCGCGAAGTCGTGCGGCGTGCCGGTCGCCGTCTCGACCTTGTCCGCCGTCCCGGAGGCCGGGGGGAACTTGACCACGACCTGCGGCTGGAGCGCCCCGCCATCGAGGTCGCTCTCGCACAGCACGCGGACCGTGACCGCGGCGCCCTTCAGTAGTGGTACGTGGTAGATTTCCTCGCCCTTCCGGTACACCGTGACGAGGGGGCCGTCGATCGCGTCGTACACGATCCCGCGGTCGTCGAGGGAGAACGGCCCGACGAGGCGGCGGTCGGCCGGCTGCCCGCGGAAGCGGGAGCCCCACGCCCGGCCGACGGCGTCCTCGGCCTGCTCCGTCGGGGCGGCCCCGTCGAGCATGTCGCCGTCCCGGAAGACGAGGGGCGCGAGGAGCTCCGCGAGGGTCCGGAGCCACACCTCCGGGGGCGGGTGGTTCGTGCAGTGACCCTGCGCCGCCTTGTACGCCGGCTCGACGGGGTGCGTGTTGATCGCGTTGTAAACCTGCCGGCAAAGGCTCATGTCGTGACCATCACTGTTCGTGTTATTGCCGTTGTTGTCGAAGAATCCGCCCCGCATCACCTGCTCCCCGCCGGACAGCGTCGTCACGAGGGGCCAGTTGCAGGACAGGGAATAGAAGTTGTCGACGGTCCCGGCGACGGTGATGACGCCGGCCCCCACGTAGCAGCAGAAGGCGGCGCAATTCTTTGCGGACACCGGATTTAAGAATCCGTAATTGTATCCGGCCATCGCGATCGAGCAGTCGTGGACCCCGCCGGTGAAGGCGTTCGCGGCCGCGATCCCGAGGCACCGGACGGTGCTGACGTCGGCCCCACCCCCGGTCGCCCCGCGGAGGACGCAGTCGACCGCGTTGATGTAGTTCGAGGCGCCGTACGTGGACCCCTGCGCGAAGCACCGGCGGAGGTAGTTGTGGGTCTTCGTCGCCCCGGCCCCGTCGACGGCCGCCGAGGTCGTGCCGTCGAGGTACATGTCCCAGAATTCGTTGTAGTCGTAGGTGAGGAAGTCGACGAC
>Ga0316628_100000239_pt1 | contig 34535 bp, 30 predicted proteins | sample OWC_Aug_M2_C1_D5_FD_207648 | JGI IMG/M metagenome (GOLD analysis project Ga0316628, IMG submission 207648) | Wetland soil microbial communities from Old Woman Creek delta, Ohio, United States - OWC_Aug_M2_C1_D5_C | ecosystem: Environmental > Terrestrial > Soil > Wetlands | place: USA: Ohio...
AGGCTCGAGGCGCTCGGCGCCAAGGTCACCGGCTCGGTCTCGCGACGCACCTCGTTGGTGGTCGCCGGCGCCGACGCGGGAAGCAAGCTGGAGCGGGCGCGGGAGCTGGGAGTCGAGGTGCTCGACGAGGAGGGTGTGGACCGCCTGATCCGGGAGCGGGGTGGAGGGAGCCTATGGCCGCGGTGATCTACGTAGTGGACGACGACGACGGCTCGCGCGACGCCATGGCGCGCGCCCTCGAGCGCGTGGGGTACCAGGTGCATCCGTTTGCGACCGCCGAGGAGGCGCTCGCCAGCATCACCGGCGGCGACGAGGTGGACGCGGTGGTATCGGACGTGCGCATGCCGGAGATGGACGGCTATGAGCTGCTGCGCAAGGTGCGGGCGCTCCGCCCGGAGCTGCCCTTTCTGCTCGTAACAGCCTACGGCGACGTGGATGACGCGGTGACCGCGCTCCAGGAAGGGGCGGACGACTACCTGACCAAGCCGGTCAAGATGCGGGAGCTGCGACGACGGGTCCAGCTGCACCTGGAACGGCGCGTCCTCTCCGACGAGAATCGGCGCCTCCGCCGTCGCCTGGAGAAGTCCTTCGGATTCGAGGGCATTGTCGGACACTCGCCGGCCATGGAGGACCTCCTCGCCCGCCTGCGAGTGGTGGCGCCGACCCGTTCCACCGTGCTCATCGTCGGCGAGTCGGGCACCGGCAAGGAGCTGGCCGCCAACGCCCTGCACCAGAACTCACCCCGCTCGTCCGGCCCTTTCATGGCTGTCAACTGTGGGGCGATTCCCGGCGAGATCCTGGAGTCCGAGCTGTTCGGGCACGAGCGCGGCGCCTTCACCGGCGCCCACCAGCGCCGCATCGGTCTCATCGAGTCGGCCTCCGGAGGCACGCTCTTCCTGGATGAGATCTCGGAGCTCTCGGCCGATCTCCAGGTCAAGCTCTTGCGCGTTCTGGAGGAGCGGAAAGTGGTTCGGGTCGGTGGCAACATCCAGATCGACGTCGACTTCCGGTTGGTCGCGGCCACCAACCGCGACCTCGAGGAGTGGGTGGCCAACGGCAGGTTCCGCCAGGACCTCTACTACCGGCTCAAGGTGGTGACCCTGCGCATCCCCTCGTTACGCGAGCGGGTGGAGGACATCCCGCTCTTCGTGCAGCACTTCGTCGAGGTGTTCAACGAGGAGCTCGGGCGCGAGGTCGGCGGCGTGCACCCGACGGTGCTGGCGGCGCTCAAGCGCCACTCGTGGCCCGGCAACGTTCGTGAGCTGCGCAACGTGGTCGAGTCCCTCGTGCTCTTCGCCCGCGGCGAGGAGATCGGCCTTGAGGACCTGCCGGCCGAGTACCGCACGCCGGGCGCCCCAGGGCCGATCGAGAGCACCGAGGTGTGGCGGCCGCGGCCCATGGCCGACATCGAGCGGGAGGCGATTCTGCGCACCCTCGAGCACACCCGGGGTCATCGCGCTCGGGCTGCCAGCATGCTCGAGATCGGGCTCCGGACGCTCCAGCGCAAGCTCAAGGAGTACGGCGAGATCGCTCCACGTCAGGAAGACCCGGACTAGGAGCCCACACCGCCTTGACCCTGAGGACGGTCGAGGTGAACTCGAAGCGACTGTGCAAAGGGGGTCAATGCGGCGCGACCTCCTGGCGCCTGGGCAGCCTTCCGGGCCCGAGCCCGGTGCCGTTCCCGTTGCCGAGCCGAGTGGTTCTGCCCAGTGCCGCAAGGCGCTGACTGGAGCCTAGGAGACCTCATGACGCTCATGTCGGGTTGGCGGATCGGATGCCGGTGACGGCAAGGGCAACGGGCTCGGGCTCGATCTCACGGGCAGGGCACAACCCGCTCTGCTTGGGCTATAGTGACCGCAACGGAGGACTGACCATGGAAATCCCGGGCAAGGTTTCCGTCTTCTGCCCCTTGATCGACGCCAAGGGCACGCCCGCGACCCTGGTGGCCGTTGCCCCGATGGGGTACTACCAGCTCGAGGTTGCCATCAAGGGCAAGACGCACACGATGCTCGTCCCCATCGCCCACACCGCTATGTACTTCTCGGACCCCGAGCCCGAACGCACCGGAGACTTCGAGATCGAGAGGTAGGCTTAGGGCACGGGCAGCGTCTCCGGCCGGGTTCACGCACCGGCGCGCACGGGAAACGGCCCATGGAAAGGGAAACGCGACCCTCCGTGTTGACATGAGCGTGGATGCAAGCACCGAGCTGGCAGCGGTCCTGGCCGCCAGGTGGCCGGAGGTCTTCGATCGCCTGGCCGAGGCGGTGATCGTCATCGACCGTCAGCATACGATTCGCTACATCAACCAACCGGCGTGCCACCTGCTGGCGACCACCGCCCTTGAGGCTGTGGGTGGACCTTGCCGCCACACCACGCGCGGCGTCGACTGCGGACCAGCTTGCCCCTTGACCTACGCGCTCGAGTGTCAGCTCGACATCGTCGAGAACTTCTCGGCGGTGTACGAGAGGGACGACGGCCGGCAGGTACCCCTCAAAGTCACGGTCATCCCGTTGCGCGACGCCGCCGGCGAGGTGACCGGCTCGGTCGAGATCCTGCGGCCGCGCGAGGCCGATCCCGGGTTCTTTCTCGTCGGCAGCAGCCCGCTGGCTCTCGCACTGCGCGCCCGACTGAACGACCTGGCCGGCGGCGATTCCCACCTCGTGCTGGTCGGCGAGGCGCTGTGCTGTGCGGACGTGGCCGAGGCGGTGCACCGATTTTCCGGCCTTGCCCCCAACCTCTTCCGGCGCTGGGAGGCAGGATGGGAGCACGAACGACCGTGGCCACCGGGCACAGTCGTGGCCGAGGGCGAGATGGCGGCCGTTGCGCTGGCCTCCACCCCACCCCCAGGCTGGCGAGTCGTGGTGACTGCGAGCGAGGCGCCGACCCTCGACGAAGCCCGACTGCGGCCGCTGCATATGGTGCGACTGCCCAGCCCGGCCCAGCTGCGCGAGGACCTCCCGTTGATGCTCACGGCCTGGGTCGAGCGGCGGGCACCCGGCACGCGGGTGATGCCAGCGGCCCTCGATCGGGTGGCGCGCATGACGGTGGACCTGGGCTGGGCGCCAGTGTGGGAGGTTCTGCGGTTGGCGCTGGCCGCGGCCGGCGATCGCATCGACGAGTGTCACCTCTCCCTCGACTGCTACGGCGGGGCCATGGTCGACGAGTTGCTGCGCGAGACCAAGCCCCTGGCCGCGCTCGAGGGCCGCCTCCTGCGCGAGGTCCTCGACCGCTGCGGGTGGCGCATGAACGCCGCCGCCGGGCGGCTCGGCATCTCGCGCGTCACCCTGTGGCGCAAGCTGAAGGAGCACGGGATCGAGAAGTAGCTGCCATCAGCGGACAGCTACTCGGGATCCCGAGTGAAGCGGTAGCCGACGCCGCGCAGGGTGTGGAAGTGGCGCGGCTGGTGCGGATCCTCCTCGAAGTACTTGCGCAGGCGGTGGACGAAGGTGTCGAGGGTCCGGGTGGCGGTGTCGAAGGTGTAGCCCCACACCCGCTCGAGCAGCTCGCCGCGGGTCAGGACCCTCCCCTCGTTCTCGGCGAAGAAGCGCAGCAGCATGACCTCCCTCTCGGTCAGCGCGACTGCGCCCGAGGCGGTCGCGGCCTGCATCCGGGTCAGATCCACCGAGTGCGCCCCGATCTGCAGCGATGGGCCGCTCTCGGCCGGCGTCCGCGACCAGGCCGCGCGGCGCAGGATGCCGCGAACCCGGAGCACGAGCTCTTCGAAGACGAACGGCTTGGAGAGGTAGTCGTCCGCCCCCGCCCGGAGACCCAGGACGCGGTCGGCGTCACTGCCGCGGGCGGTGAGGAAGAGGACCGGAATCGTGTGACCACCGATGCGCAGGCGGCGGCACACCTCGAGGCCGTCGATCCCGGGCAGCATGATGTCGAGGATGATGAGGTCGAAGGGTGGGTCGACCCCGCCCAGCTCGGCCAGGGCCTCCTCGCCGGTGACGACGCCGGTCACGGTGAAGCCCTCGAGCTCGAGGTTTCTGCACAGGCCCTGGGCAAGACGCTTGTCGTCCTCGACGACGAGCAGCCGGGTCGGCTGTTGCGGTGCCTCACCTGGGGCCATCGCTCTCATTCTACCGGTCACCGTTCGGCCGGTGGCGGCGACGGTCGATGGTACAATCCCGCCCCCAAGCTCGGGCCCTGGAGGTCACCATGCGTGATGCGTTGCGTTCGGTCCTGGTGGTTGCCCTGATTGCGTGCGCAGGAACGGCCGTGGCCGGCAAGATCGGTTTCGTGGAGGTGGAGCGAGCCGCGGCAACGGTGGAGGAGGGCAAGGCCAAGCTCCGGGAGCTCAAGGCATGGTCCGAGCCCCGCGAGCAGCAGCTGCAGGGCCTCCGCGACCGGATCGTCGAGCTCCAGCAAAGCCTGGCGCAGCAGCGGAACGTGGCCACGGAGGAGGCGCTCAAGCGGATCGAGAACGAGGAGATCGAGGCTGGGCGCCGCCTCGAAGACGCAGCCCTGCAATTCAAACGCGAGCTGGACGCCAAGCAGAACGAGGTGCTGCGTGATGTGGCGCGTAAGCTCAGCGTTGTGGTCACCGACTACGCCAAGGCCAACGATTTTGACGTCGTCTTCATCTTCAAGGACCGGACCGTCATCTACCTGTCCGAGACGGCAGAGCTGACCGAGACCGTGATTCGCCTTTACAACCAGCGCTTCCCAGTGCAACGGGAGGTCGCGAGCGAGCTGCCCGAGTGACCCGGGCTACACCCGCTCTAGGAAGCTCCCCAGTGCCAAGTTGAAGGCGGCCGCCGCCTCCATGTTCGAGAGGTGGCCTGCGCCGGGGATGACCTCGAGGCGCCCGTCGGGGATGGCTTCGACCATGGCCTCGGCCGTGGCCACGGGGGTGAGCTCGTCGGCCTCGCCCACCAGGAGCAGGGTCGGAACGTCGATCGTCGCCAGACAGGCGCTCGAGTCGTGCCGGTCGCGCATGGTGGCCAGGGCATCCATCACTCCCTGGGGCGACTGCTCGTCCATCAGGCGCCGGGCGTGGGCCACGATGCGGGGGCTCGCCTGCGGGCTGAAGAGGCGTGGCAGGAGGCCGTCAACGAGGGTCGGGACACCGTGCTCACGGACCAGGGCAATCGCCCGGTCACGGGCCTTGCGCTCGGCCTCGTTGTCGGCGGCGGCCCGGGTGTCCGCCAGCACCAGCGCGCGCAGCCGGCCGGGGTGTCGGGCGGCTAGCCTCTGGGCCACGTAGCCACCCATGGACAGGCCGCACACCACCACCGGCTCGCTGCCGGAGACCCGCGCGATGAACCTCTCCAGGCGATCGACCCAGGCGTCCATCCGCTGTGGACCCAGCAGCGGCGGTGACTCCCCGAAGCCGGGCAGATCGACAGCCACCACGCGCGCGACTTCGCACAGCTCCACGCCCTGTGGCTGCCACATTCTTCGGTCCATGGGGAAGGCGTGCAGCAGGAGCAACAGCGGCCTCGAGTCATAGGTCTCGGAGGCGAGCCGGTCTGGCAAGGTGTCCACTCTCGGAATTCTAACCCCGCCGCAGGCACGGGAAGTCAGGTGTCGGTGACAGATATACTCACCCGGCATGCGCACACGTTGCCTGCTTCTCGCCTTCGCCTGCTGGTGGACGTTGCCCGGGGCTACGGTCGAGCTCGCCCCTCCGAGCCGCGGCTTCGAGGTCGTCGGGCACCGGCTCCCGTCGCAGCTAGAGGTTGGCAGCGTGGTCGAGACCCACCTTGTCCTGCGCAACACCGGGAGCACCACCTGGTCGGACGGGGAAGGCTTCCGGGTGGCCTACCACTGGCTGCGTGGCGACGGCGAGGTGGCGGTGTGGGATGGAATGCGCACGCTCCTGCCAGCTCCGGTGGCGGGAGGCGAGGAAGTCGAAGTCGTGGCCCGGGTGGTGGCGCCGGCAGCGGCTGGCGAGTACCGACTGCACTGGGACGTGGTCCAGGAGGGCGTGTGCTGGTTCTCGGAGGAAACCGGGAAGCCGGCAGCCGGGATTCCGGTGGCGGTCGAGGTCGGACACGCGTTCTCAGTGGTCCAGGGCAGGGCGCCGCGCTGGCTATGGCGCGGGTCCGAGGCCCGGGTGCGGCTGGTGATTCGCAACGACGGTGCGACCAGGTGGAGTCAGGGGCAGGAATTCGCAGTCTCCTACCACTGGCGGGATCGGGCCGGGACGGCCACGGTGTGGGACGGCGTGCGCAGCGCGCTGCCGCGAGCCGTCGCGCCTGGTGAGACGGTGGAGGTCGTCGCGGCGGTGCAGGCGCCACTGGACGGGAGCAACCACCCGCGGTTGCAGTGGGACATGGTGCACGAGGGCGTGTGTTGGTTTTCCGAGCGCGACCCGAGCCCGGAGCCATCCCGCCAGGTGCTGGTCGTGCCCGGCCCGGTCGTGGGGCTGGCTGCGGCAGCCTCGCTCGCCCTCGTGCTCGGACTGGCGGCGACCTGGATCGGTCGCAGGCAGCGTCCCCGCTGGTTGCTGACGCTGCTCTCGGTGGTCGACGTGGTGTGGCTGGTGGGGGTGCTGTGCCTGCTCCAGGGCCTGGTCCTGGCCGAGGCCGGCCACCCGGGCACGGCCAGCGCCTGGCGGCTGATGTTCGGGACCGCAGCCGTCCTCGCCCTCGCGCTCCTGCTCATCCCCGGGCGTGCCCGCCCCTGGGTCGGCTGGCTGGCCGCCCTGCTCGCCACCGCGCTGCTCTACGTCGACATCGTGTACTGCAGGTACTTCGGCGACATCGTGTCGGCCGCTGTCCTCTCCGCCGCCGGGCAGACCGGCCAGGTGAGGGCGAGCGTCGCCAGCTTGCTCGAGGTCCGCGACCTGTGGCTGCTGGCGGTGGTCGGCTGCGGGCTGGTACTCGCCCTGGCCGCCGCCTCACTGCAACGGCGGGTGGGCAGGAGGCCGCAGCTGGCCCTCGCCGCGCTCTTGGTGCCACTGGTGGTCGTGGGAGTGGGGGCCGGCGCCGAGGTCGTGCGCTCGGACAGCGGCGTCCTCCACCAGGTGTTCCGGAGCGTCTTCGTGGCGCAGGAGGTCGGGGTGCTCAACTTCCACCTCCTCGATTTGACGCGATATGTGCGGGATGAGGTTCTGCGGCCCCGACCCACGGAGGAGCACGTGCTGCGGGTCGCCCGCTGGTTCGCCGAGCGCGCGCCCCTGCGGCAGGGCAGGGGGCCCTGGTTCGGACGCGCCCGTGGCGCCAATCTCCTGATGCTGCAGGTGGAGTCCTTACAGGCCTTCGTGATCGGCTTCGAGGTGGCAGGTCAGGAGGTGACTCCAGCCCTCAACCGCTGGGCGCGGGACAACCTCCGGTTCGATGCGGTCAACGACCAGACCCATCACGGGCGCAGCTCCGACTGCGAGCTGGCGACCCAGGTCTCGCTCCTGCCGTTGAGCCAGGGCACGGCAGCCTTTCGCTGTGCGGGCAACGACTTCACCGGCATCGCCGAGGTTCTGGCCGGGCACGGCTACAGCTCGCTGTCGGCGGTGCCCTTTACCGGCAGCTTCTGGAACCGCCGCAATGCCCACTGGGCGTACGGCTTCTCGGCCAGCCTCTTCGACCGCGACTTCGCGCCCGGCGAGGTCATCGGCTGGGGCCTCAACGACAGCGACTTCCTGCTCCAGATGGTGCCCCGGCTGAAGGCCCTCGAGAGGCCCTTCTGCGCCTTCCTGATCACCCTCTCGCTGCACCACCCCTTTGCCGGGTTCCCGGAGCACCACAAGGTCCTGAACCTCGGCCGGCTGGAGGGACAGCCGATTGGCAACTATCTCCACACCATGCATTTCTTCGACCAGGCCTTCGCCCGCTTCATGGCCGAGCTGGAGGCCCAGGGAGTCGCCGACGACACTGTGATCGCGCTCTGGGGAGACCATGACGCCGGCCTCGGCTGGGATCCTGAGATCGCTGCCGCGTTGGGGACTCGCTGGCACGAGCCCGACTGGTACCTGACCGAGCGCGTTCCCCTGGTGATACGGGCGCCCGGTGGCGCGGCCGAGTCGGTCGGCTGCGCCGCGGGACAGGCCGACGTTGCGCCGACCCTGCTCGCCCTGCTCGGGGTGGATCCGGCGCCCTACGCGTTCGTGGGCCGCAACCTGCTCGGCGCCCCGGGCAGCGAGCCTGTCCCTGGAGCCTACGGGAGCTGGGTCGACTCCCGCCACCTCTACGTCGAGCGCGGGGCCAGCCCGGGTCACGGCCGCTGCTACGAGCTGGCGACCCTCGAGATGGTCGCTCCCGAGGACTGTCGCGAGGGCAGCGAACAGGTCCGGGTCATGCTCGAGATGTCCCAGTCGGTGCTCGAGGACGACCTCCAGCAGCGAGTGCACGAGCTGCGGGAGGCGGAGGGCGTCGCTGAGGGCGGCCCGTGATGCAGGCGAAATGGTTTCTTCTGTGGGGGCTCGAGAGGCGGTGGCTGGACGCCGTCCTGTCGGTCGCCGTCGTCGTGCTGTTAGCCTGGTCGCGGTTCGGCCTCCTGGCCTCGGGTCCCTGGGAGTGGGACGAGACCCTGTTCGCGCGGGGCTTGCTCCACTTCGAGCTGGCGGCCCACTTCCCGCATCCTCCGGGATTCCCTGGCTGGCTGGCTCTCGGCCATCTCCTGCTGCCGCTGGCGAGAGAGCCCTTGCGGGCGCTGCAGTGGGCGTCGGCGGCCGCCTCGGTGCTGGCGATCGTGCCGCTGACCGCCATCGGGCGCAGGCTGGCGCCGCCGGCGGTGGCCACCTCGGCCGGGCTCGTGGTGCTGATGGCGCCGGGTCCGTGGCTGCATGCCGTGCGGGGTTTTTCGTCGACCGCGGCCGCGGCTCTTGCCCTGGCCGCGGCGGCGGTCGCCGGGGGCGATCGCGAGCGGTGGCGACCGACAGCGTTCACCGTGCTGGTCACGGCCGCGTTTCTGGTACGACCAATCCTGCTGCCGCCGCTCGCCGTGCTGTGGTTGGTCGGGGCATGGGCGATGCGCCCGTGGCGACGGCTGCTGCCGGGGGTGGCCCTGGCCCTGAGCGGCGTGGTCATATCGGTGTGGGCCATGGCCGAGGCCGAGGGCGGCTGGGCGGCCTTCGTCAAGCCGTTCACGATCCATGCTCAACGGCACTTCTCGCGCCTGGCCGCGAACCCGGGGGGTTGGTTCGACCTGGGCCTGGTCAAGGGCCTGGGCGGCGGCCTGCTCGGGACCGCGCTGCTGGCCTCGGCGCTGTCCGGATTGGCGGTGCTGGCGCGTCGGCGGGGGCGGCGCAGCGCGCAGGCCTGGGCCCTGGTCCTGGGAGTGGCCGTGGCGCAGTTGCTGTTCCTCCAGAACCGGACCTACAGCCGGTACGCGGTTCCGGTGCAGATGGCCTGCGCGCCGCTCCTCGCCAGCTGTGCCTCGCTCCTGCCGTCCCCGGTGGCGTGCGGCGTGCTGCTCGCCCTGGCCGCAATGGGAGCGGCTCGCAGCCAGCCGCTGGTGAGCGAGCAGCACCGTACGACCTTGGCTTCGTGGGAGGCAGTGGTGAGGGCGGCGGACGGCGCCCGCGAGCGGGGGATGACCGTGGTGGTGGAGCCCGAGCTGTACCCCTTCGCATCCTACCGCTGGCACCTCGACGGCGGCGGTCGTCTGCCCGCGGCCCCGCCGCTCGTTCTTTCCCCGTGGGCTCCGGAGCCCTGGCAGGGTGTGACCAAACCCTACCTTGTGGCCACCTGTCACCGCCACCTCTACCTCGCGCCGCTGGTGCGTGGGGAGCTCGCCCTGGGCGGGGTCTCGGACGAGCTCTACCCGCTGACCCAGCAGCGGTTGCTGAAGGCGTGGGTCCTCGCCGACCCGCCGCTTCCGGTCACCCAGTGGTGGCCGGTCGAGCAGGACTCGGCAGGCGAGCGCTTCATGTGGGGTTCGAGCCGGGCCGAGCTCGCCCTACCGCCCCTGCCGCCGGGAACCCTGATCGCTCTCGACCTGGCACCGGCGCGCGGCCCGGCACCGTTGCGAGCTGTGGTGAATGGCGTGCCGGCGGGTGAGGTCGACGGCTGGGCGGGGCGGACCGTGCTCTGGATCGAGCCCGGGCTGATGCGCCAGGACGGCGGGCAGACGGTCGTGCTGGAGCGGACCGAGGTTTACCCGCCCGGCGCTCGTGACCCGCGGCCGCTAGCGGTCCAGCTCTTCGCGGTGCGAGCGGCGGGCCCCTTCGTACCCTGGGGTGGGGGTGCGGCCAGCGAGCATGACCGACGCCTGCTCGGGGTCATCGGGGAGGGGCTGCACGAGGTCGAGCGCTTCGGAGACGCCGGCGACGGTTGCTGGACCCAGGCTCGGGCACGGCTCGAGGTCCCGGCCGGCGGAGGGACGCTGCGGCTGCGCCTGCTCTCGGCGCGGCCGCAGCCGCCCGCGACCGTTGTCCGAGTGACGGGAGGAGCGGTGGTCGGTCCGCTCGACTTCGGACCCGGACCGCTGGAGGTTGAGGTCTCGCTTCCTGCAGGGCTGTCGCCGGTCGTGGTCGAGCTCGACAGCGTCCCCTATGTCCCCGCCCGGCAAGGCCACGGCAACGATCAGCGGGAGCTCGGCGTGGTCTTGCAGTCCATTTGGTTCGAGCCTCCGCCCGAGGTGACGCGCCGCTGGCGCTTGACGCTGGACTGAGGACGATGGCAGGGCATGGGCCGACGGGAGAACGGCGCCCAACTGACCCTTGACGGTCGGCGAACCGCCACCTAGGATGCTCTCGTCCCCCCGCGCTGCGGCTCTCGTAGGAGGAGACTCTCATGAGCGACAGCGGAAAGACCGATAAGATGAGGGCGCTCGAGACCGCCCTCGGCCAGATCGAGCGGCAGTTCGGCAAGGGCGCGATCATGCGCCTCGGCGAGCGGCCCAAGCTGCGGGTGAACACGATCTCCAGCGGGTCGATCGCACTCGACGCGGCCCTCGGCGTCGGGGGCGTGCCGCGTGGACGGGTGATCGAGATCTACGGGCCGGAGTCCTCGGGCAAGACCACGCTCGCCTTGCACGTGATCGCCAACGCCCAGAGCAAGGGCGGCTTGGCCGCCTTCATCGACGCCGAGCACGCCCTCGATCCGGGCTACGCGGGCAAGGTCGGCGTCAACGTGGACGAACTCCTCATCTCCCAGCCCGACTTCGGCGAGCAGGCGCTCGAGATCGCCGAGACCCTGATCCGGTCAGGCTCGGTGGACGTGATCGTCGTCGACTCGGTGGCGGCGCTGGTGCCGCGGATGGAGCTCGAGGGGGACATGGGCGACGCCCAGATGGGGCTGCAGGCCCGCCTCATGTCGCAGGCCCTGCGCAAGCTCGCCGGGATCGTGTCCAAGTCGAACACGTGTCTGGTCTTCATCAACCAAGTGCGGGAGAAGATCGGGGTCATGTTCGGCAACCCTGAGACCACCACTGGCGGCCGCGCCCTCAAGTTCTACGCCTCGGTGCGGATCGACATCCGCCGCACCAACTCCATCAAGCAGGGCGACGAGGTGATCGGCAGCCGAACCAAGGCCAAGGTGGTGAAGAACAAGGTGGCCGCGCCGTTCCGCTCGGCCGAGTTCGACATTCTCTACGGTGAAGGCATCTCCAGGTCGGCAGAGCTGCTCGACCTGGGAGTCGAGCACCGGCTGGTGCAGAAGTCGGGCTCCTGGTACTCGGTCGGCGAAACTCGGATCGGGCAGGGTCGCGAGGCGGCGCGCGCGTACCTGGTGGAGAACGCCGACCAGGCGCGTGAGCTCGAGAGCAAGCTGCGGCAAGCGCTGGGCCTGGTCGAAGAGATCCCGGCCGAGCCGGCGGAATAGCGCGTCGGCCGGTCCTCGTTCAGGTGTCCTGGAGGCTGCATGATGGTGCGCATGGTGGGGGCGGTTGTATTCGCCGCCGTGCTCGTCGGCTGGCTGCCGACGACGTTCGGGGCCGAGGAAGCCGGGCCTGCGCAGGACCCGGAGATCCTGCGCTTTGCCGAGCGGGCGGCGTCGTGGTACCCGGATTCGGTCTTTCGCGTCACTCGCGACGAGGTGCGGCAGACCGCGTCGGGCAGCTACCGCGTGGTCACCGTGGAGCGGACCTGCGGCTCCGAGTTCCTGTCCGGCGTCACCACTCTGCTCATCGACGAGGTGACCTCCACCGTCTGGATCGGCAGCGTGGGTGGACTGCCCATCGCCGAGCGCAAGGTGGGGCTCAAAGACCTCAAGCCGTTCCTCGAGGGCTACCTGCCCGAGGCGCTGCAGCGCGTGGTCGGCAGGAAGCTGCGGGTTGAGTGGGACGCCGGGGGCCTGCGCCCCGGCGCCCTCATTCCCTTCCAGCTGCGGGTCGACAGCGGGTACGGCGAGTATCTCAAGCCGGTCGCGGTGACTGCTGACGGTGAGCAACTGGCTCTGGGGTCGCCGCTGCCCCTCGATCGCGACCCGGTCGAGTACCGACGCGAGCAGCTCGACACCAGCCCCCTCGTGACGTGGGACCGAACGACCGACTCGGCCACGGTCGACGTGGTCGAGTTCTCGGACTTCGAGTGCCCCGGCTGCCGGCGCAAGTGGCCGCTCATCGAGCTGCTGCTGGAGCGCTTTGCGGGGAAGCTGCGGCACGGATTCGCGGCCTTCCCGCTCATCACCATCCATCCCTGGGCGTTTCGCGCGGCGAGCGCAGGCTGGTGCGTGGCCGAGCAGAAGCCGGAGGCCATGCTTCCCCTCAAGGACCTCTTCTATTCGCTGCAGAAGGAGATGGACGTCTCGGAGGTGACGCCCACCGCTCTTGACTTCGTCGCCGCCCAGGGGCTCGACGAGGAGCGATTCTCGAGCTGCTACCTCCACGCGCCCTCGCTCGACGGAGTCCACGCCCAGGTCAGCTTTGGCAACCTCCTCGGCGTCGCCGCGACGCCCACCTACTTTGTCAACGGCTGGCTGGTCCAGGTGCCGGAGGAGGAGTGGCTAGTCCCCATGGTCGGGCGCCTGGCCGAGGGGCTCGACCCGTAGGCGGTCCCGCTCGAGCCCGTCCCAGTCCCAGTGGGTGAGTGGCATCGATCTGGCCACAGGCTTGACCTGCGCGACAGTTGATAGCCGCAGGCAACTCCGCACTGCACGACCGGAAGCGCTGCCGCGGCGGCCGACCCAGCTTCGCCCGCTGGGGGGAGGGCGCTGTCGGCATGCGGACAGGGTCTCCCCAGATCTTAGTTATCCTACTGTTTCACTTGAAAATACATCATATGAGGGTGCGCTATAGTGCCTCTCGCGCGACCCCGGGGGCCGTGCCTCCCCCGCCGCCGTGCGACTCCGACTCGCGGTTCGCCGCGGCCTCCCTCGATCGGAGGGCTTGGCGTCTGCGAGGCCTCGCCAGGCTTCGGTACTGAAGGAGGGCACGAGATGTCGATGGCGGCCGTTCCCTACGTCGTGGCCTACGCGGGCATCGCCGGGTTCGTGATCGCGGTGGTCGCCCGGCTCGTGATGTGGGCGCGAATGCCGATGCACCTGCGCTGGGAGCTCTACCCGGTGGCTCACGAGGGCAAGGGTCGCGCCCAGTACGGCGGCTCCTACCTCGAGGACAGCGACTGGTGGAAGCGGAAGCGTGAGGTCTCGTTGTGGGGCGAGGTCAAGTTCTTGGTCCCCGAGATCGCATTCCTGGTCGCCCTCAAGGAGCACAACCCGAAGCTGTGGCTGCGTTCCTTTCCGTTTCACTTCGGGCTCTACCTGGTGGGCACATGCACGGTGATCATGATGGGGGGCGGCGTGCTGGCGGCGCTGGCGCCGGGCGAGATTTCCGGCCCGCTGCAGGCGGCTCTGTGCAAGGTCGTTCCCGTGCTCGGCGGCCTCGGCCTCGGGCTCGGCATCCTCGGCGCCATCGGCCTGCTTCAGCGTCGTATGTCGACCCCGGAGCTGCGCCTCTACTCGGCGCCTGCCGACTACCTCAACCTGGTGCTCTTCCTGGTCGTCTTCGGCTTCGCCTTCCTGACCTTCTCGTGGGTCGACCGCGACTTCTCCGCGGTGTCACTGTTCGTGCGCAACCTGGTGACGTTCAAGCTGGGTGAGCTGCCCGGCTCGGGCCCGGTGGCGGTCTTGCCCGCAGTGTCGGCGGTGCTTCTGGCCGGGCTCACCGCGTACATTCCGCTGACCCACATGTCGCACTTCGTCGGCAAGTACTTCGCCTACCACTCCATCCGCTGGAACGACGAGCCCAACCTCGCCGGCGGCAAGCAGGAGAAGACCATCCAGAGGTTGCTCTCCCAGCCGGTGACCTGGGCCGCGCCGCACATCGCAGGGGACGGCAGGAGGACCTGGGTCGACATCGCGACCGAGGAGGTCGAGCGATGAAGGAGCCCAAGTCCTTCAGGCAGTTCGGGGTTCGGACCGCGTCGCTCGCCCACTTCGGCAACGAGGACCTGAAGCCGCTCCCGCCGCCCTTTGACAAGCTCGAGAAGGAGCCCGACTTCCCCGCCCTGTCCGAGGCCGCCAAGGCCAAGTACGAGGTGCTCGACGACACCATTGCAGTCAGCATCCCCAAGCCGGCCAACGCCCAGGAAGAGGAACGCCTGGTCAAGGCTTTTCTGTCCGGGCTCGAGAAGCTGCTCAACCCGGCCGACAACTGGACCTTTCTGCAGCCGCTGCTCATGACCCTCGAGCACTGCGCGAAGTGCCAAACCTGCTCCGAGTCGTGCCAGGTCTACGAGGAGACCCGCAACGAGCTCTACCGACCGACCTACCGCTCGGAGATCCTGCGCCGGATCTACTTCAAGTACGTCAAGAAGGCCCCGACCTTCGTGCACGGCGATATCGACCTCAACTGGACGGTGGTCTCCCGCCTGATCGAGCTCGCCTACCGCTGCAGCCTGTGCCGGCGCTGCGCCCAGACCTGCCCGATCGGTGCGGACAACGCGGTCGTGGCGCGAGAGATCCGCAAAATCGCCAGCCAGGAGATGGGGATCACGGCCAAAGAGCTGCACCAGGACGGCTCGGTCCTCCAGCTCAAGGTGGGCTCCTCCACCGGCATGACCCCGATGATCGTCAAGGACAACCTCGAGTTCATCGACGAGGACACGGCCGAGCGCACCGGCATCGAGATCCACACCCCGTGGGACAAGGAGGGGGCGGACATCCTCCTCATCCACAACGCCGGCGAGATCATGGCCTGGCCCGAGAACCCGGGCGCCTTCGCCACCCTTTTCGAGGCGGCCGGCCTGAGCTGGACCATGTCCTCGGAGGTGGTGGCCTACGACGGCATCAACTACGGCGTGTGGTACGACGACGCCATGTTCGCCAAGGTCGCCATCCGGCACGCCCAGGCGGCCAAGAAGCTGGGCGTCCAGCGGATTGTGATCGGCGAATGCGGCCATGCCCACAAGGCGCTGACGGTGATCGCCGACAAGGTGCTCACCGGCGACCTCAACATCCCCCGGGTGAGCGCCATGGCCGTGCTCCTCGACATCGTCAACTCGGGCACGATCGCGTTCGACCCCAGCCGCAACGACTTCCCGGTGACCCTCCACGATCCCTGCAACATGGTGCGCTTGATGGGCATCGTCGCGCCCCAGCGGCGGATCCTGGAGAAGATCCTGCCGCCGGGCCGTTTCCGTGAGATGACGCCGCACGGCGTCAACAACTACTGCTGCGGCGGCGGCTCGGGCCTCGCCATCATGTCCGGCCACAACTTCGCCCACTGGCGCCACCGCGCCAGCGGGCGACGCAAGTTCCGACAGATCCTCGAGGCGTTCCAGGACGAGCCCATGGACCGCGAGCATCTCAAGTACGTGTGCGCCCCCTGCTCCAACTGCAAGGGCCAGCTACGCGACATCATCGCCTACTACGATGCCTGGGAGAAGGCCGGGATCTTCTACGGTGGTCTGGTCGAGCTGATGGTCAACGCCATGGTCGATGCCAAGCCCGGCTTCATCGACTGGGAGTGGCGGTAGCAGGTGAGCTCGCGTATCCCGCGCCGCTCCAACCAGCGCTACGAGGTGTTGCGCGAGGTCACCAGACTCCTGGCGGCAGGCGTGCGGTTGCCGACGCCGCGGACCAAGACGTCGGGGATCGCGCCCCGCCTCGGCTGACTGCGCGCGCCACGTGAGCGAGGCTCCTGGCCGGGCTATACTCGAAGCCCTGCGCGGCGCTGAATGAACGCAGAATCGAGGGGCCGAGGAGCCGCGAAGCGGCCTGCCACCGGGTGAGGAGCGAGCATGAGCGAGGAGCTGAAGAAGCTGTGGAGGACCGAGGACTACTGGGCGGTGTGGCTCGGGCTCGGCATCGTCCTGCTCAGCCTCGCGGCATACTGGTATGGCTCCACGATCAAGGGTTGGGCGGTGACGCCGGGCGAGTGGAGCACCCTTCCCCAGCTCGTCGACGACCTCAGCCGTCACGCCAGCGGTTTCCTGAGCGTCTTTCTCGTCTTCGGTGTGGTGTTCGCGTTCTCCATGGCGGTCATGGGGCATTCCCTCCGCCAGTTCGTCCCCGGGTACGTCGTGCTCTTCCTCGGCTCGACCGCGGTCTTCTACCTTTCCGGATTGCTGTCGCAGCTGCCTGCGACCAAGAAGCTGGACCTCGGACCGCCGCTCGCGGCCCTGGTCGTCGGCCTCGTCGTCGGCAACCTGGTGCGTCTCCCGGAGTGGCTCAAGACCTCATTGCGCACCGAGTACTACATCAAGACCGGCATCGTGCTGCTCGGCGCGACGCTGCCGTTGACCCTGATCTTCAGCGCCGGGCCGATCGCCTTCCTCCAGGCGACACTGGTCTCGGTCGGGACCTGGCTCACCATCTACCTGGCGGCGACGCGCCTGTTCAAGCTTGAGCCCCAGTTCGGGGCGGTGCTCGGGGCGGGCGGCGCCGTCTGCGGGGTGTCGGCTTCGATCGCCGTCGGCGGTGCCGTCAAGGCCAAGAAGGACCACATTGGCATCAGCATCGCCGTGGTCACGCTATGGGCGATCGTGATGATTCTCGTCCTCAGCGTGGTTCTCAAGCTCATGGTCCCCGGCGCCATCTCCCCGGGCGAGGCTGGAGCCTGGGTCGGCACCTCCGAGTTCGCCGACGCGGCCGGTTTCGCGGTCGTCGCCGAGCTCTCCGCGGTCATCGAGTCGGGGGCCCTGCGGGCGGCCGACGGCGGCCTCCTCAACCCCGACGACCCGATCAACACCTTCACCCTGATGAAGGTCATTGGACGCGACATCTGGATCGGCATCTGGTGTCTGATCCTGGCCGTGGTCTCGGTCCTCTTCTGGGAGAAGAAGGGGGAGACTGGTGGCCGGGCGGTAGGCGCCGGGGTGATCTGGGAGCGGTTCCCCAAGTTCGTGCTCGGCTTCTTCGCCGCCTCCATAGTCATGACCGTGGTGACGGCGCGCCCACCCGCCGACCACGTGGGCGTGGCCCGGCTCCAGGGCACGTTCAAGAGCGGGGCGGAGAGGATCGTCTACGACGCGGACTTCTCCGGCTATCGAGTGCCGCCCGAGCTGGCCGACCGCTTCACGGTAGGCGATGGCGTGATCTCGTTTCACGGCGAGATGAGCCTGGCGACCTTCGAGCTGCTCAAGAGCTCCATCGCCGAGGACGACGCCGACCGCCGGGACAAGATCGGCGCCCTCAAGCAGCTGCGCTTCACCTGCGACTGGTTCGAGAGCGAGCTGTCGCCCAAGGTGATCAGCCCGATCAAGAGCCTGCGCTCGTGGGCCTTCGTGCTCTGCTTCCTTTCGACCCGATTCGGCGACCTCCTGACCTTCGGGTTGAAGCCGTTTTGGGCCTTCACCATCGGCGTGGCGGTCAACGTTCCGCTCGGCTACTTCCTGTCGACCGTCGTATTCTCCAAGTTTTGGTCGAACATCAGCAGCATGATCTAGCCGGGAGGGGCGCCAGCCTCGGCGGTGGGCGCGGCACGCCGGCGCGGGGCAGCTTCAGGGCGTGCGCCAGGCACGCGGCGAGGGCCGCGTGGGGGGCGAGCCGGAGCAGGGCGGGGCGGCCGGAGCAGGGTCGGAGATGCCCCCGGCCGGTGGCCGCAGAAGCTGGCTAACACCCTTGACATGGTTTAGTATATGATCTCCGGCGAGGAGCCGTCATGGGGATGGTTTTTCAAAGACTTGACGCAAGTGATCTTTTTCACTAGAAGTTGCAGTTGTACAAGTGATCTTTTTCACTATGTATGGTGGCACGCGTCGCGTGCATGACCGAGGTGGCCGAGAGGTGCGGACCTGAGAGGAGAGGTCATGACGGTGAAGAAGAGGAAGACACCGTTGCTTGACGAGCTCGAGAAGGGGGCGTGGCCGAGCTTCGTCAGGGAGATCAAGAAGGAAGCGGCGCGCAACGAGATGGCCAACGACATGCTGGGCATTCTCGAGCGGTCCTACGAGGACCATGTCAGCCACTGGAAGCACGGCGGGCTGGTGGGCGTGATGGGCTATGGCGGCGGCGTCATCGGGCGCTACAGCGACCTGCCCGAGGAGTTCCCGCACGTCAAGGAGTTCCATACCTACCGGGTCAACCAGCCTTCGGCCTGGTTCTACACCTCCGACGCCTTGCGCCAGCTCTGCGACATCTGGGAGAAGCACGGCTCGGGCCTGACCAACATGCACGGTTCGACCGGCGACATCATCTTCCTGGGTGGTTCCAGCGAGTCCCTGGAGTCCTGCTTCGCCGAGCTCAGTCACGAGCGCGAGGATGGCACGCCGAGCTGGGACCTGGGTGGATCCGGCTCCAACATGCGCACCCCCAGCTGCTGCGTGGGTCCGGCCCGCTGCGAGTGGGCCTGCTATGACACGCTCAACGCCTGCTACAACATCACCCAGCACTGGCAGGACGAGCTGCACCGACCCTTCTTCCCCTACAAGTTCAAGTTCAAGTTCGCCGGCTGCCCCAACGACTGCGTGGCCTCCATCGCCCGCGCCGACTGCTCGGTCATCGGCACCTGGAAGGACGACATCCAGGTCAACCAGGAGCGGGTGCGCGAGTACGCCGCTGCCGGCACCGACATCCAGAAGGAGATCTGCGACCTCTGCCCGACCCACTGCATCGACTGGGACGGCAAGGCGATCGACATCGACAACTCCAACTGCGTCAAGTGCATGCACTGCATCAACACGATGCCCAAGGCACTCAAGCCGGGCCAGGAGCGCGGCGCCACCATCTTGATCGGCTCCAAAGCCCCGATCATCGGCGGCGCTCTCCTGTCCTCGGTCTTCGTGCCCTTCCTCGAGATGGACCCGGAGTCCGACTACGCGGACCTCAAGGAGCTCACCGAAGCGATCTGGGACCTGTGGGGTGAGCACGGCAAGAACCGCGAGCGCGTCGGCGAGTTCATCCAGCGTGTGGGCCTCGGCAACTTCCTCGAGGAGATCGGCCTCGAGCCGGTGCCGGAGATGGTCATGCACCCGCGCGCCAACCCGTACATCTTCTTCCAGGAGGAGATGGGCGGAGAGGACGAGGAATAGGAAGGGGGGAGAGAGACCATGACTGACTTCGAGCGCCAGACCGACATCGGCCCTCCACACTACGAGCAGTTCCTGCCGCCGATCGTCAAGAGGAACTACGGCAAGTGGGACTACCACGAGATCCTCAGGCCGGGCGTCATGGTCCACGTCGCCGAGTCCGGGGACAAGCTGTGGACGGTGCGCGCAGGCTCGCCGCGCCTCCTGGCCGTGACCACTATCCGTCAGTTCGCCGACCTGGCCGACACGTTCTCTGGCGGCCACTTGCGCTGGACGAGCCGCAACAACATCGAGTTCCTGCTCACCGACGAGTCCAAGATCGAGCCGCTCATCGCCGAGCTCGGGAGGCTCGGTTTTCCGGTCGGCGGCACCGGCAAAGCCATCTCCAACTGCGTCCACACCCAGGGCTGGGTACACTGCCACTCGGCGGCGTCGGACGCCTCGGGCGTGGTCAAGTCGGTGATGGACGAGCTGTGCACGTACTTCACCAGCATGAAGCTGCCGGCCAAGCTGCGCGTCGCCTACGCCTGCTGCCTCAACATGTGCGGCGCGGTGCACTGCTCGGACATCGCCATCCTCGGCGTGCACACCAAGGTGCCGGTGATCGCGCACAACGACCTGCCCAAGATGTGCGAGATCCCGACCCTCATCGCCTCCTGCCCGACCGGCGCCATACGTCCCGCCACGGTGAACGGCCAGCAGTCGATCGAGATCGAGGAACGTCAGTGCATGTACTGCGGCAACTGCTTTACCGTTTGCCCGGCGGTGAAGATCAACAACGCCCAGACCGACGGTGTCTCGATCTGGGTCGGAGGCAAGGTCTCCAATGCCCGCAGCCAGCCCAAGTTCTCCAAGCTGGCAGTGCCCTACCTGCCCAACAACCCGCCGCGCTGGCCCGAGGTGGTGCAGGCGGTGACGCACATCGTCGAGGTCTACGCGGCCAACGCCCGCAAGCACGAGCGCATGGGTGAGTGGATCGAGCGCATCGGCTGGCCGAGGTTCTTCGAGCTGACCGGCTTCGAGTTCACCAAGTACCATATCGACGACTTCAAGCACGCCGGCGAGACCTTCACTCGTACCACCCAGCTGCGGCACTGATCGAGGAAGGAGGCAGTCATGGGCGAAGTCACCGTTGACGAGCTGTGCGACGCCATGTACGCGCTGGTGAAGTCCTCCCTTGGCAAGAGGGACCTCAAGCCGATGGATGTCACCAAGGCGATGATCGAGCGCTTCGGCGCGGACCGCTGCGACAAGCAGCTGTGCAAGAAGGCGATCCGCCAGCTGATCGACTCCGGGCGCTGCCAGTACAAGTACGCCGGTGGCAGTTACATCACGCTGCCGCCGGAGAAGTAGCGAGCTCGCAGTCGTCGGCAGACCCGTGATTTCCAACCCGGGGGTCGGCGCGCCCGGCCCCCGGATCACCCCTCGCCTGGAGTGATCCCCGGTGGCTCCTCCGGGCCCGAACTGGAGGCAGTGGGCATGAGAAGCAAGAAGGGAGCCGAGCGGACGCAGCAAGCCGTCGAGCTGCTGCGCACGTGGCAGGGGCTGGAGCGCGCAGCCATCAACACCACCGCCGAAATCATGGAGGCAACCGACAACCTCCTCATCCGGCAGCTGATGGAGATCATCCGCAACGACTCCGTCCAGCACCATCGGGTGCAGCAGTTCCTCATCGACACCATGACCAGGAAGGCCGTCAGCCTCAGCCCGAAGGACATGGCCGAGGTCTGGGGTCGCATCCAGGACCACGACAAGCTGGAGCGGGAGACCATCGAGCTGGCCAAGCAGCTCCAGGCCGAGTGCCCTGACCCGGTGGCGCGGATCTTCCTCCAGTACCTGATCACCGACGAGCAGAAGCACGACACCCTCATCGGTGAGCTGGAGAAGCTCAAGCGGCACATGTCGAAGCGGGCGTGAGGCCCCAGCCTCACCCGCCGAGACAGGGAGACAGAAGCCATGGGCCTTCTCAAGAAGAAGAAGACGTCTGGCACCCTCGGCACCCGCCTCAGCGGGGGTGGTGGCTCGGGGAGCCAGATCTCGCCGTTGCGGCCGGTTTACCCGGACAGCCTGCCGCCCTGCACCGGACACTGCCCCAGCGGCAACGACATCCGGGGTTGGCTGATGGCGATCGCCCTGCGCGAGAAGCTCGGCCTGAGCCTGGACCGGGCGTGCGAGCGGGCCTGGCGGATTGAGATGGAGACCAACCCGTTCCCGGCGGTCATGGGCCGGGTCTGCCCCCACCCCTGCGAGGGCGAGTGCAACCGCAAGGACAAGGACGTCGCGGTGGACATCAACTCGGTCGAGCGTTTCCTCGGCGACTACGGTCTCGAGCATGGCCTCAAGGCCGAGCGCCTCCCCGGAGAGGGTGACAAGACCGAGCGCATCGCAGTCATCGGCGCGGGGCCGTCGGGACTCTCCTGCGCCTATCAGCTGGCACGCCGGAGCTACCGGGTGACGGTCTTCGAGTCTCTGCCCAGGGCGGGCGGCATGCTGCGCTACGGCATCCCGGCCTACCGCCTGCCGCGGGAGGTCCTCGACGGCGAGATCCAGACCATCCTCGACCTGGGCGTGGAGCTGCGCTGCAGCTCCAAGGTGGGCAAGGACGTGAGCTTCGAAACGCTGCGCAAGGACTACGCCGCGATCTACGTGGCGATCGGCGCGCACCAGGGCAAGAACCTGGGCATCCCGGGCGAGGAGGGCCCCGGAATCTGGACCGGGACCGAGTTCCTCAACCATGTCAACTCGGGCAAGAAGGTCGAGATCGGCGGCAACGTTGTCGTCATCGGCGGCGGCGATACTGCCATCGACGCGGCCCGGGTCTCGAAGCGTGTGACCATGGACTCGGCCTCGATCTCCCGGCGCATGGGCGCCAACGTGACCATCCTCTATCGGCGCACCCGGGTCGAGATGCCGGCCATCGAGCGCGAGATCGAGGAGGCCATGGAGGAGGGCATCGAGATCGTCTACCTGGCTGCGCCCAAGGAGCTCCTGCGCGACGCCGAGGGCAAGGTCCGCGGCATGGTCGTGCAGCGCATGGAGCTGGGCGAGCCGGATGAGTCGGGACGTCGCCGTCCGGTTCCAATCGCCGACGACACCTACGAGCTGCCGGTAGAGACCGTGATCACCGCTGTCAGCCAGAAGCCCGAGCTGGGCGCGCTCGGCTCGGCCGAGCTCGGCGACGGCTGGCTCAACTCCGACGACTGGGGACGGACCACGATCGACGGAATCTGGACCGGCGGCGACAACATCAACCTCGGCATTGCCACAACTGCCATCGGCCAGGGACGCAGGGCCGCCGAGAGCATCCACGCCAAGCTGCGCGGCCTCGAGCTGCAGCACGGCAAGCGCGGCGAGATGATCCGCTCCGACAGGATCAAGATGCAGTGGAACGGCTACGACGCGGTGCCGCGCGGCCAGCGGCGCGTGCTCTCGCCCGAGGAACGTCTGGTCAGGTTCGAGGACGAGATCGACCTCGGGTTGACCGCCGAGCTGGCGTTGGCCGAGACCACCCGTTGCTTCTCGTGCGGCAAGTGCTTCGGCTGCGAGAACTGCTGGATGTACTGCCAGAACAGCTGCTTCACCAAGCTCCTCGAGCCCGAGCACGGTCACTTCTACAAGGTCAAGCTCGAGGTCTGCGACGGTTGCAGGAAGTGCTGGGAAGAGTGCCCCTGCGGGTTCATCGTGGGGCAGTAGGCGGGTCGAGGTCGCAGTGACCCGCCTCAGCCTCCCTCGCCTGCTGGTGGCCGGATTGGCCGGAGACAGCGGCAAGACCCTGCTCAGCCTGGGTCTGTGCCGTGCCCTGACGGAGCGCGGCCTCGCGGTGCGGGCGTTCAAGAAGGGCCCCGACTACATCGACTCGGCCTGGCTGACCGCCGCTAGCGGCGCACCGTGTCGCAACCTCGACACGTTCCTCATGCCCGAGGCCGCCATCGCTCACTCCGTGGCAGCGGCGGCTGGCGCCGACCTGCTCCTGATCGAGGGTAACCGTGGCCTCTATGACGGGCTCGACGCCGCGGGCACCCACTCCTCGGCCGAGCTCGCCAAGCTGCTCGCCGCGCCCGTGCTGTTGGTGGTCAACGCGGCCAAGCTGACACGGACCGCGGCCGCACTCGTCCTCGGCTGCCGCGAGCTCGATCCCGAGCTCAACCTGGCTGGGGTGGTGCTCAACAACCTGGCCTCGACCCGCCAGGAGTCGGTGGTGCGGCAGGCGGTCGAGGCGCTAGGTGTCCCCGTCCTCGGCGCCCTGCCCCGCCTCGGCGGTGCCGATCCGCTCCCCGGGCGGCACCTGGGCCTGATCACACCGGCCGAGCATCCCCAGCGCGACCAGGCCATCGCCCGCGCGCGCGATGTCGTGGTCACCCACGTGGACCTCGAGCGCGTGCTCGCCACGGCCTCGGCTGCTCCGCCGGTGGAGCTGGCCGGGCGCGCCCCCGAGGTGGTGCGCCGTGCGGCCACCGTCGGCTACCTCTCGGACGGGGCGTTCAGCTTCTACTACCCCGAGAACCTGGAGCAGCTCGGCGCCGCGGGCGCCGCATTGGTGCCGATCTCGCCCCTGGAGAGGGATGCCGTGCCCGACATCGACGGGCTCTACGTCGGCGGCGGTTTCCCCGAAGTGTACGCGGCCCGCCTGGCCGAGCGCGTGGGCTTCGCCGCCAGCCTGCGCTGCAAGGTGGCGAAGGGGCTGCCGGTCTACGCCGAGTGCGGCGGGCTCATGTTCCTGGCTCGCGAGCTGGTGGTGGGGAGCTCGAGCTACCCCATGGCCGGAGTGCTCGACCTGGTGGTGGAGCAGCGGGACACGCCCCAGGGCCACGGTTACGAGGTGGCGGTGGTCGATCGCGACAACCCGTTTCACCGCATCGGGACCGAGCTCCGGGGCCACGAGTTCCACTACTCGCGGATCGCGGCTGGCGAGGAGCGCCGGGAGACGGTCCTCGCAGTGACGCGCGGACGGGGAGTCGGCGACGGTCGCGACGGCGTGGTCAAGGGCCGGGTGTGGGCTTCGTACCTGCACCTCCACGCGCTCGCCACGCCCACCTGGGGCGACGGATTCCTGACCCTGGCTGCGTCCCACGCCGCCGAGCGGCAGGCGGCGGACGCCGACCGTCCGATGCGTGCGGCATGGAGCTGAAGGGAGAGGTGATGGAGCTGCTGGAGAGCGGGGATGTGGCAGACCTCGAGCGCCTCGTCAGGCAGGACAGGCGCGCGCTGCGCCACCTCGTCGGCCGCCTGTGGGACGCTGACGAGCAGGTCCGTCGGCGCGCAGCGGGGGCACTGGGAGTGGCCGCCGAGGCGCATCCCGACCTCGCCCTCGAGGTGGCGCGTCGTCTGGTCTGGGCCCTCAACGACGAGTCGACGACCAATGGCGTCCACGGCCTCGTCGCGCTCGGCGAGATGGGGCACCGGAACCCGACGCTGCTGGCGCCGCTGATCGGGCCCATCGCCTCGCGGGTCTGGGATGCAGGTCTGCGACCGGCGATCGTGCGTGCCATGTGCCGCATCGCCGAGCGGGCGCCCGACCTGGTGTGGCCGCAGCGCGAGCTGCTCGAGCGGTGGCGCGACGCGGCCTCGAGCGCCGAGCTGGACCGGCTCGCCCGGGTCCTCGACGCCCGCACGGGAGGTGGAGAGTGAGCCGGGAGAGCCAGAAGAGACGCGTGGCGCGGTGCCGGGCCAAGGTCGAGGAGCAGCCGGCGTCGCCGGCCGCGCACTACAACCTCGGCCTCGCCTATACCGCCTCGGGACGCGTCAAGCTCGCCGAGGAAGCTTACCGCAAGGCCCTCGAGCTGGATTCGACCATGGTCGAGGCGTGGGTCAACCTGGGGGGCGTGCGGTTGCTGCGCTGGGACTTCCAGGGCTGCCTGGAGGCCAACCAGGAGGCGACGCGTCTCGACGACCGGCTGGCCCTGGCCCACTACAATATGGGCCAGGCCTACCTCTACCTCAACGACCCCGACAACGTACTGGCCTGCAACAAGCGGGTTCTGGAGCTGGAGCGGGACAACCGGGCAGCGCACTACTATGCGGCGGTGGCGTCGCTCGCCCTGGGCAAGCGGGGCGCGGCCGAGCGGCACCTGGCGCGGGCCATCGAGCTCGGCCACCAGCCGCCCCAGGACTTCCTCAAGGCCATGGAAAAGGCGCGGCGCACGGCCGCTCGAGGCGGTGCGTCGTTGGTGGAAATCAGCGGGACCGAAAGCCCGGATGCGAAGGAGAAGGAGGACTAGATGGCAACTTTCACGCACGGAGATATTTCCATCGCGGTCGACGAGGACGGCTTCATGCAGGAGCCCGACAAGTGGGACCAGAAGGTGGCCGCCGCCCTCGCCACCACCGAGGGCGTCGAGAGCCTGACCGAAAACCACTGGAAGGTGGTCAACTACCTGCGTGAGTACTACGTGCAGTTCGGTGTCGCACCCATGATCCGCAAGCTCTGCAAGCAGACCGGCTTCCAGCTCAAGGAGATCTACCAGCTGTTTCCGTCCGGTCCGGCCAAGGGCGCCTGCAAGGTGGCGGGTCTGCCCAAGCCGACGGGCTGCGTGTGATCGAGGGCCTGCGTGGGGATCGTCCCTCGCTGCAGCGGGGGCGGCCTGGCCCGCGCAACGTACAGGCCGTGGTGCGGTAGCCTTGGCCCGGCTGGAGACGATCGAGGCCTCGGCGCGGCGGCCTGGGCCCGCCGCGAATCGGGTCCTGATCGAAGTCTGGAGGCAGCACCGTGCTAGACGAGCTCATCAGCAAGCGCAGGGCGTGGATCCTGGAGAGGTGGCTGGAGCGGATTCTGCTCGACTACCCTGCGGAGAGCGCCACGTTCCTGCGCGATCAGCAGGACAGGTTCGCCAACCCGATGGGACACGTGCTGCGCAACGAGCTCGGCGGGGTGCTCGACGGGACCCTGAGCTCCGCCTCGCAGTCGGACCTGCGCGACGCGCTCGACCGCGTCATCCGCGTCCGCGCCGTCCAGGACCTGCCGCCGTCGCGCGCGGTGAGCTTCGTCCTGGAGCTCAAACCCCTGATCCGAAGCGCCTTCGAGGAGCGCGGCCCAGGGGTCGTGCCGCCGCAGGTGCTGCGGCAGATCGACCAGAGGGTGGACCGACTCGCCCTCGCTGCCTTCGACGTGTACATGGCGTGTCGTGAGCAGCTGTGCTCGATCAGGGTCGACGAGATCCGCAATCGGTCGTTGAAGACCATGGAGCGGCTGCAGGCTTGGCAGGAGGCCCGTGCAGCCCGTTCAGACGCAGATGGTGGGAAGGTTGAGTAGCTGCAGCGGGAGGGAGGTCACGACTCAATGGGCGCCTTGGTTTCCCTGGTAGCGGTCGCCGTCCTGGCGCTGATCGCCTATCTGGCGGTGGGCGTTGGTGACCTGCGTTTCCTGTTCGGGGTCGTGATTCCGGGCGTCGCCTTCGCGGTGTTCCTGGTCGGGATTGTGTACCGCCTGGTGAAGTGGGGGAGGGCCCCAGTTCCGTTCCGTATTCCCACCACTACGGGCCAGCAGCGGTCCCTGGCATGGATCCGGAACCAGCCGGTCGAGAACCCGAGCGGTGGACTCGGGGCGGTCGTCCGGACGGCGTCCGAAATCCTCTTCTTCCGTTCCCTGTTCCGCAACACGCGCGCCGAGCTCAACCCGGAGCGGGAGAAGGTCTCCTACGTCAACACCAAGTACCTGTGGGTGGCCGCCATGGCCCTTCACTGGGCGATGTTGGTGGTGCTGCTGCGGCACTTCCGTTTCTTCGTCGAGCCGGTCCCGCGCTGGTTCGAGGCGGTGCAGCTGGCGGACGGCTTCTTCCAGGTCGGGGTGCCGGTGGTTTACGCCACCACCGTGGCCTTCCTGGCGGCCCTGCTTTACCTGCTCGCGCGCCGGCTGCTGGACGCCAAGGTGCGCTACATCTCTCTGCCGGCGGACTACTTTCCGCTCTTCCTGCTGCTCGGGGTCGGGCTCAGTGGGGTCGCCATGCGGCACCTCGAGAAGGTCGACATCGTGCAGGTCAAGGCGGCGATCGCGGGCTGGTGCTCGTTCGAGCCGGTGGTTCCCACCGGTGTCGGTTCCATGTACTTCGTCCACGTCTTCCTGGTCAGCGTGCTCCTGGTCTACTTCCCGTTCTCCAAGCTCCTGCACATGCCCGGGGTCTTTCTCAGCCCGACCCGTAACCTGGCCAACAGCAACCGCAGAGTCCGCCATGTCAACCCCTGGAACCCGCCGATCGTGGGCCACACCTATGCCGAGTGGGAGGATGAGTTCCGGGACAAGCTCATGGCCGCGGGCTACCCGCTGGACAAGGAGTGAGCCATGGCCGAGAAGACGCCCCATGAGCTGCTCCAGATCGACCTCGACCCGCCCCGTTCGGACTGGATGGATCCGACCATCGACTTCGAGGCGCGGCGTGGCACGTGGTCCTACCCGGGCGCGGCCAAGAACCTCAAGTACATGGGCTTTGCCAACCCGCGCGAGTGGTCGCCAAGGGACGACGACTGGAAGCTGCCCGAGAACTGGCAGCAGATCATCCACGACGGAATCAAAGAGCGACTGACCAAGTACCGCTCGTTCCAGGTCTTCATGGACATCTGCGTGCGCTGCGGCGCGTGCGCCGACAAGTGCCACTTCTTCATCGGCTCGGGCGACCCCAAGAACATGCCGGTGCTGAGGGCCGAGCTCCTGCGTTCCATCTACCGCCATGACTTCACCGCGGCCGGCAAGCTCCTCGGCAGGCTTGCCGGCGGCCGCAAGCTGACCCCGGCGGTGCTCAAGGAGTGGTACTACTACTTTTTCCAGTGCACCGAGTGCCGGCGCTGCTCGGTCTACTGTCCCTTCGGTATCGACACCGCCGAGATCACGATGATGGCGCGCGAGCTGATGATGCTGGTGGGCCTGAACATCAACTGGGTGATCGAGCCGGTGGCCAACTGCCACCGTACCGGCAACCACCTCGGCATCCAGCCCCACACCTTCAGGGACAACGTGGATTTCCTGTGCGACGAGCTCGAGGAAGCGACCGGGATCTCCGTCGAGCCGTCCATCAACCGCAAGGGGGCCGAGGTCTTGTTCGTGCTGCCCTCGGCCGACTACTTCGCCGACCCCGGCATCTACACCTTCATGGGCTACCTGCTCCTTTTCGAGCACATCGGTCTCGACTACACCTTCTCCGCCTATGCCTCGGAGGCCGGCAACTTCGGGCTTTTCACCTCCCACGACACCATCAAGCGGCTCAACTACAAGATCTACCACGAGGCCAAGCGTCTCGGCGTCAAGTGGCTGATCGGCGGCGAGTGCGGTCACATGTGGCGAGTCCTCCACCAGTACATGGACACCATGAACGGCCCGGCCGACTTCCTGGAGGTCCCCAAATCACCGGTCACGGGCACCGTGTTCGACCACGCGGCGTCGTCCAAGATCGTCCACATCTGCGAGTTCACCTCGGACCTGATCCGCAACGGCAAGCTCAAGCTCGACCCCAGCCGCAACGACCGCTACCGGGTCACCTTCCACGACTCGTGCAACCCGGCGCGAGCGCTCGGGCTCTTCGAGGAGCCGCGCTACGTTCTGCGCAACGTCTGCAACCACTTCTTCGAGATGCCCGAGAACACCATCCGCGAGCACACCTTCTGCTGTGCTGGCGGCGCCGGGCTGGGCAACGACGAGAACATGGAGATGCGGATGCGCGGCGGCTTGCCCAGGGGCAACGCCGTCAGGTACGTGCGCGACAAGCACGGCGTCAACCTTCTCACCTGTATCTGCGCCATCGACCGCGCGACCCTGCCGCCGCTGTGCCAGTACTGGGCGCCGGGGGTCGAAGTCTCAGGCGTCCACGAGCTGGTCGGCAACGCGCTGATTATGGAGGGTGAGAACGAGCGGACCACCAATCTCCGGGGCGAGCCGTCGGCCGAGACGGAGGGCTGAGGCGATGTACGACGCGGGAAAGATCGTGCTCGGGATTGGGATCTTCCTGGTCCTCGTGCTCGTGCCCTTCCTCTACAACTGGAGCACGCCGGCGGCGGTGACCGCGCCCGAGCTCAAGCTGCCCACAACCAGCACCCAGTGCGTGGAGGCGACCGACTACATGCGGGTCTCGCACATGGACCTCCTCAACCAGTGGCGCGACATTGTGGTCCGCGAGGGTCGACGGGAGTACGTCAGCAGGCTGAGCGGCAAGACCTTCGACATGAGTCTGTCGCGGACCTGCCTGGACTGTCACTCGAACAAGGCCGAGTTCTGCGATGCCTGCCACAACTACCTGGCGGTCAAACCCTTCTGCTGGGATTGCCACGTCGAGCCGAAGAAGGAGGGAGCGTGATGGACGGCAGCAGGAGAGGGTTCCTCTGGCTCGCCGGGCTGACGGCGCTGGGCGCTGCCGGCGCTGCGTCGCTCAAGGCGCTGGCGCAGCATGCGGAAGGGCCCAGCGTCACGGTTGGGCTGCAGGGCGAGACACGCTGGGCCATGGTCGTCGATCTCGACAAGTTCCGCCTCCACAAGTCCTGGAATCGCTGCATTGTGGCCTGCCACAGGGTGCACAACGTGCCCTCGATTCCGATCAAGGACGACGAGATCAAGTGGATCTGGACCGAGGAGTTCGAGAAGGCGTTCCCGAGCGAGGAGCACGAGTACGTCGCCGACCGCTACCGCCAGCTGCCGGTCCCAGTCCTCTGCAACCACTGCAACAACCCGCCCTGCACCCGGGTCTGCCCGACTCAGGCGACCTGGAAACGCGCCTCCGACGGGATCGTGATGATGGACTGGCACCGTTGCATCGGGTGTCGCTACTGCATCGTCGCCTGCCCCTACGGATCGCGCAGCTTCAACTGGCGCGACCCTCGTCCCTACATCGAAGGCGGGGCCCACCGCGATTTCCCGACCCGGATGCGGGGCGTGGTCGAGAAGTGCACCTTCTGCGAGGAACGCCTGGCCAAGGGCCTCAAGCCCGCCTGCGTGGAGGCCTGCGAGCACGGGGAGCTGGTCTTCGGTAACCTGGAGGATCCCGACTCCGAGGTTCGCCAGCTGCTGCGGGAGCACTTCACCATTCGCCGCAAGGCCAACCTCGGCACCCAGCCCGAGGTCTACTACATCGTGTGAGGTCAGCATGCTGGAAAAGGCGCTCACCGGGAACCGCAACTACTGGCTGTGGGTCGGCTTCCTGCTGGTCATCATGGGCACCGGCGGTGCCTGCTGGCTGTGGCAGTACAACGTAGGCCTGACGATCACCGGCCTCAGCCGGGACGTGGTGTGGGGCTTCTACATCGCCCAGTTCACCTTCCTGGTCGGGGTCGCCGCCTCGGCAGTCATGGTCGTGCTCCCGTACTACCTGCACAACTACAAGGCGTTCGGCAAGATGACGATCCTCGGCGAGTTCCTGGCCATCGCCTCGGTCATCATGTGCATGTCGTTCATCTTCGTGGACATGGGCATGCCGAACCGGATCTTCAACGTGTTCCTGCACCCGACGCCGAACTCGATGATGTTCTGGGACATCGTTTCTCTCGGCGGGTACCTGCTGCTCAACCTCCTGATCAGCTGGGTGACCCTTGGCGCCGAGCGTCGTGACGACCCCCCGCCGCGCTGGATCAAGCCGATCATCCTGCTCTCGATTCCGTGGGCCGTGAGCATCCACACGGTGACGGCCTTCCTCTACTCGGGTCTGGCCGCGCGGCCCTTCTGGCTGACCGCGATCCTGGCGCCGCGCTTCCTGGCCTCGGCTTTTTCCGCTGGCCCGGCGCTGCTCATCCTGCTCGCCTTGGTGTTGCGCAAGATCAGCTCCTTCGAACCTGGCAAGGAGGCGATCGAGAAGCTGGCGGAGATCGTCACCTACGCCATGTGCATCAACGTCTTCTTCGTGCTCATGGAGCTGTTCACGGCCCTCTACGCCGATATCCCCGAGCATGTTCACCACTTGCAGTTCCTGTTCAAGGGCCTGGAGGGCGAGGGCAACTTGGCGCCCCTCATGTGGCTGTCGATCATCCTGGCCGTGGTCTCCCTAGTGCTGCTCATCAACCCGCGGACACGGCGCAACGAGAAGTTCCTCATCTTCGCCTGCGTCGCGGTCTTCGTGTCGCTGTGGATCGACAAGGGCCTGGCTATGGTCGTGGCCGGCTTCGTGCCGTCGCCGCTGGGTCACGTCGCCCACTACGCGCCCACGGCGCCCGAGCTGCTCATCAGCCTTGCCATTTACGCCAGCGGGCTGCTCATCATCACCGGGCTGTACAAGATCGCCCTCGAGGTGCGGGGGGAGATCAAGACGTGAGCAGCTCCGCCCTCGACCAGCTGACCCTGGTCGGCATCGACCGCCGCAGCGCCTCGACCGAGGCGCTGGAGCGGCTGCGCCTCGCTGCCGGAGGCTCGGTCGCTCCGTTGGAAGCGCCGATCCAGGGCGTGGCCCTGACCACCTGCGACCGTCTCGAGCTGTACCTCGAGGGACCGCTGCCGTCACCACCCGACGGCGTCTTCCGTGCCTGGCTGGGCGTGTCCGAGGCGATGACCGGTCCGGTCCTGGTGCGACGGGGCGAGGAGGTCGTCCGCCACCTGCTGCGGGTCGCCTGCGGTCTCGAGTCGGCGGTGGTCGGCGAGGACCAGATTCTGGCTCAGGTCCGAGCCGCCTACCGGGAGGCGTGCGCGCGCGGCACGGCCGGGCCGCTCCTCCACCGTCTCTTCCACGCCGCCTTCCGGGCCGGCAAGCGGGTGCGGACCGAGACCGGTCTGGCCGACGGCGGGCGTTCCCTGGCCGGTGCCGCGGTGAGCGCGCTCCAGCGCGATCTCGGCGGCCTGCGCGGGCGCTCGGTGCTGGTCATCGGTCTCGGTGAGATGGGGGAGCTGGCAGCCCGGCGCCTCCGTCGCCGGGGCCTGGGTCGGCTGCTGGTGTGCAACCGGACGTGGGAGCGCGCCCGCTCCGTTGCCGAGAGGCTCGGTGCCGAGGGCGTGCGCTGGCAGTGGCGCGGCTCGAGCCTGGCCGTGGTCGACGGCGTCATCTGCGCCACATCGGCGATCGAGCCGGTGGTGCGCGCCTCCGCGCTGGTCGCGGCCGCGGCCGGCCGCGGGCGACCGCTGGTGGTGGTGGACCTGGGTATGCCGCGCAACGTCGAGGCGCCGTCGCGGGAGTCGGCCGGCCTCCGGATCCATGACCTTGGACGACTGGCGCAGCGGCTGCAGCGCGCGAGCCGGGTCCGACAGGCCGCGGTCGCTGCCGCTGAGGGCATCATCCAGCACGAGCTCGGCGTCTACACCCAGTGGGTGGGCTGGCGCGACCGCTGGCGAACGGCCCGCGCCGGCCATCGCCGTCGCGGCGCCAGCACGGCCTGAGGGTCGAAGCGGAGAGTGGTAGAGTGTGCGCCGTGACTGAGTGGCGTTTGGCGTTCGTGCTGCCTCTGTGCTGCGTCCTGGCCCTCTCCCTGGCGACCCCGCTGGCGGCCGAAGACCCGGACAGCCCAGACCTGGCCACACTCGAGGGCGGGGACAAGGTCCACGCCCTGCTCGACCAGGTGGTGGCGAGCCAGCGCGCCCTGACATCGCTCAAGGCCGACTTCGTGCAGGTCAAGCGGAGCTCGCTGCTTCTGGACGTGGTCGAGTCGCGGGGGGACTTCGCGTATCTCGCCCCGGACAACGTGCGCTGGGACTACGTCGAGCCCGACCCCATGGTGGTCCTGTTTGCCGCCGACTTGCTCACCACCTACCATCCCGAGCAGCAGCGCGCCGAGACCGTCAAGCTCAACCGGCGGCACCGACGATTCGTGCGGGTTCTGGCCGGGACCCAGCCGCTCGACGAGCTCTCTGCCCAGTTCAGCATCGCCCTCGCCGACCCCGGCGAGGACGCACCCTACCGACTGACCCTCAGGCCCACCCACAGCGTGCTCAAGAAGAGGCTCAGCTCGGTGATCCTGGAGGTGGACCGGAAGCTGCTGCTGCCGATCGTGGTCGAGTACCACGAGACCGATGGCGACAGCACGCGCTACGAGTTCCGCAACCTCGAGCCCAACCCCGAGCTCGACCCCAGCCTGTTTCGGCTCGACCTCGGCGACGAGGTGCGGGTCGACACGATCGACGCCAGCGCTGGCACGGACTAGGCTGGCCACCAGCCGTCAGCTCGCAGCTTCCTCCACCCACCCTGAAGACGTCGGTCTAGGTGATCGCTGTCGGTATATGATGCAGCTTGCGTCCGCGACCTCCGCTCACGCCGGTCCTGGGTGGGGGGGGGCTGCAGCCGATCGCTGACAGCTGAAAGCCTTCACATGCTGCCATTCACCGTCACTCACAGCGATCCTGACTCGTCCGCCCGGGCGGGCGAGCTGGTGACGCCGCGCGGGACCGTGCACACCCCGGCCTTCATGCCGGTGGGGACGGCCGGCACGGTCAAGGGCATGGCGGCCTGGGAGCTCGACTGGCTGGCTCCGGAGATGGTCCTGGCCAACACCTACCACCTCCTGGTGCGGCCTGGCCTGGAGCGGATCCGGGCCATCGGTGGCCTGCACCGCCTGATGGCGTGGGACGGCCCCATCCTGACCGACTCGGGCGGCTTCCAGGTCTACTCCCTGGCCGCCATGAGGAAGATCGACGAGGAGGGCGTGAGCTTCCGCTCGCACGTGGACGGCAGCCTGCACCGGCTCACTCCGGAGAACGTGATCGAGGCTCAGGCGGCGATGGGCGTGGACGTGGCCATGGTCCTCGACGAGTGTCTGCCCCATGCCGCGCCGGCGGAGGTCGCCGAGCGCTCCACGGCGCGCAGCGTGCGCTGGGCGCTGCGCGGCCTGGAGCGGGCCAGCCAGCTGCGCGGGATCGCCCCCGGCTGGCAGGGGGGCGTCTTCGCCATCCAGCAGGGCGGGCTCGACCGGACGCTGCGCCGGCAGGCGTCCGACCAGCTGTGCAGCGAGCCCTTCGACGGCTTTGCCATCGGTGGCCTGGCCGTGGGCGAGCCGCGGACCGCGCTCCACGAGGCGGTGGCGATGACGGCGCCCATGCTGCCAGAGGGCCGCCCCCGCTACCTGATGGGCGTGGGCTACCCGCCCGACCTCCTGCACGCCATGGCCTGCGGCGTGGACCTCTTCGACTGCGTGCTGCCCACGCGCTCGGCGCGCACCGGCAAGGTCTTCACCTCGAGCGGGGAGCTCGTGATCCGGCACGCCCGCTGGGCTGACGACCCCTCCCCCCTCGACCCGGACTGCGCCTGCCCGACCTGCCGGCGCTACTCCCGCGCCGCCCTGCGCCACCTGTTCGTGTCCGGGGAGGTCACCTCGGTGGTTCTGCTGACCATGCACAACCTTTTCTTCTTCCTCGGCT
>Ga0316628_100000240_pt1 | contig 34425 bp, 5 predicted proteins | sample OWC_Aug_M2_C1_D5_FD_207648 | JGI IMG/M metagenome (GOLD analysis project Ga0316628, IMG submission 207648) | Wetland soil microbial communities from Old Woman Creek delta, Ohio, United States - OWC_Aug_M2_C1_D5_C | ecosystem: Environmental > Terrestrial > Soil > Wetlands | place: USA: Ohio...
CCCCTGCGGTGGAGATAAGTGCCCAGGTAGGCGACAGTGTTGCTAAAGTTTTCCCCCAGGGTTAACGGTTTATTTAAACCTGGGGAAGGATGAACATGGCGAGAGAATAAATTAAAGGCGTCGGTTACTGTATAGGGCTCATTAAGGTAGCGGATAAAATTCAAATTCAAATCTTTATAAGCACCGGAATCGGTTCCCATTCCTCTAATGTATCTTTCATACCTGGCGAAATCGATCTCATTGTGCCCGATAAGTAAACAATCAATCATTTTTTTCTTTTTCATTTAGATCTCTAAAAATTAAAATTTATTTCCCTGGTGTCGGGTATAAGTGGAGTTGATTCCACTTTATTTATTCTCCTGGCATCAGTGATATCGATTTCAAGTAACTGAACGCTCGGGTTCTCGATAACCTGGTTTACGATACTTTTAAAGGCGCCATTCATTCCCTCGATGGCGCTCTTTTTGAATAATTTGGGGCAGTATATCAATTGATAGGCGATTTTTTCTTTAAACTCAATTGCATTTAACATCAGGTCAAACCTGGATGTCATGAATCCACTCTTATAGGGTTTTATGCTTAAATCCTCCATACCGTTTCCTGCCGGTTCTCCTGTTTTTCCCAGGGTGCCCAGGGCAAAAAAATGAAAAACTGCGTCAAACAAGGGATTTCGGTTCATGTTTCGTTTCAGTTTCAATTTTTCTATTAATGTATCAAATTGATAGGCCTGGTTATCGAATGCTTTTATAGAGGATTCTTTTACCTCCCCCAGGAAATCGATAAACCGTTTTTTATAAGAGGGCTGGTTCCTGAGTGCCAACATATTGACAAACATCCCGATTATACGCTCCAGGTCATGATAAAACCTGCCATTTACTACTATGCCTACGATCATATCATGTTGATCGGTATATTTGGATAATAGTACGTTGAATATGGCTAAAATCAGCATATTCAATGTCGCCCCGTTTTTCGATGCAATTTCCTTTAAGCGCGTGGTTTCACGAGGCCCAATCTCCCCAACCACCATATCCCCTTCATGACTTTGAACCACAGGTCTCTCATTATCCAGGGGAAGATTCAATCGGGGTATTTCTCCTTTAAATTGGTTCAACCAGTATTCTTCCTGTTTCTTCATATACTGTGAATCCAATGATTTAACCTGCCATTGAGAATAATCTCTATATTGGAGCCGCAGTTCAGGCAGTCGGGCATTATTATAAAGTTGAGAAAACTCTTTGATAAGTATATTCATAGATACACCGTCGGATATAATATGGTGCATATCCACCATTAATATATGTTTGGATTCTTCTTTTACCAGTCGAACCCTTAACAGGGGGGCTTTGGCTAAATCAAAGGGACGGATGAAAGAATTTATAAGAGCTGTTGCGGGTTGCGGGTTGCGGGTTGCGGGGGCTTTAGGCAAGGGGGCATAAGACAAGGGGGCAAGCTCCCTTGTCCCCTCGGTATCTCCAACCTCAACCTTAACCTTAACCTCAACCTCTTTATATTCAATCTTAAATTCCACATCAGCAAATTCATGAACTTTCTGGACAGGTTCTTCATTTATCATTTCAAACGATGTTCGCAAGCACTCATGCCGTTTGATCAACTTAATGAAGGTATTCTCCAGTTTATCCAGGTCCAACTGACCTTCTAAAATGAAATATTGCGGTATATTATAGGAGATGTCCCCCGGTTTCATCTGCTGCAGTGCATACATTCGCTTTTGAGCAGAGGATAAGGGGTAATATTCTTTCTTTTCTACAGGTTCTATGCTGGAATACCTGTCTTTTACAGCATCTCCTATGTATTCTGACAAGCTTCTTATGGTCTGATGTTTAAATATCTCGGCAAACGGTACTTTTACATCCATTTCTTTATGAATCCTTGAGATCAATAAGGTTGCTTTTAAAGAGTGTCCTCCCAGTTCAAAGAAATTGTCATCGATGCCGATGACTTCATTTATTGCCAATACTTCCGACCATAATTGTGCCAGGGTCTTTTCAATCATATTACGGGGTGGAGCATGCACTCCTTCTGGCTTAGGTCGGATTGAAGGTAATGCATTTCGATCTATTTTCCCATTGGGGGTTAAGGGTATTTTTTCTATTTGTTTTATATAAGAGGGGATCATATAATCCGGTAACAGTGACGATAAATATCCCTTTAACCCTGGGACATTTATCTCTTCTTTTGATACAATATATGCACACAAATATTTTTCCCCGTCCTTTTCTTTTGCTAATACGACTGCCTCTTTTATGTTTTGTTTCTTTAGTAATTGAAACTCTATTTCTCCTAATTCTATCCTGAAACCTCTGAGCTTCACCTGGTGGTCAATTCGTCCTAAAAATTCCACGTTCCCATCCGGCAGCCAGCGGCCTAAATCACCAGTTCGGTAGATAGGTGAGTGGGGTAATGGGGTAATGGGGTAATAGGGAGATGGCATGGATGCATGATTACATGATTGCCTGTCATTTTTGCCTGGCATCTTTTTTCTTTTATCCTGGTCATCCTGGTAATCCCATAAATCGTGGTCAAATTTCTCTGCGGTTAACTGCGGGTTATTTAAATAGCCCCTGGAGACACCGTCCCCACCAATATAAATCTCGCCATTTACCCCGATGGGAACAGGATGCAAATTTTTATCTAATATATATGTGGTAGTATTGGAAATGGGTTTTCCAATGGGTATGGTAAATGTCCGGTCATCAATTTGATTGATGGAGTAATAAGTGGCATAAACCGTGGTTTCCGTTGGACCATAAACATGAATTATTCGATCCTTTCCCAAATATTCCAGGGCTTTTTTTGAATGCATAACAGATACCTGTTCTCCCCCAAATAGAACTTTTCTTATATTATCAAAACATTCTATTTTCAACTCCACTAATGAATTAAACAGTGCTGTGGTTACAAAAAATACTGTTATTGTTCCCCTGGTAATCGATTGGGATAGTTGTTCGAGGGATAATACATTTTCTTTTTTTACTATCACCAGGGCAGCCCCATTTAACAATGCCCCGTAAATATCAAAAATAGAACCATCGAAGGAGTAATTGGATAACTGTAATAGCCGGTCTTTTGCTGTTAAATCGATGTAGTTGGTATTTTTGACTACACGGATAACATTGGCATGGGTGATTAACGTACCTTTGGGTCTTCCGGTGGTGCCTGAGGTGTAGATGACGTAAGCCAAGGAGGAAGATTGAGAAGGGTGGAAGGAAAGAAGGTGAGGTGAGATAGGGAAATGATTTATGGCGTCCGGTAAATATATTATTTCCTTTTCAAAATTGATTTCCTTTGATAAATCCCTGGTGGTCACCAATAACTTTGAATCGCTTTCGGTGAGGATGTATCGGATTCGTTCTCCCGGATAGTCGGGGTCGATGGGCAGATAAGCTCCTCCTGCCTTCAATATCCCCAATATCCCGATGATCATCTCCAGGGAACGTTCCAACATGACTGCCGCAATGGTGTCCGGCTGAACCCCCTTTCCAATTAGCAGCCTGGCTGCCCGGTCGGATTGTTTATTTAATTCTTTATAGGTGACATGTACTGGCAAGGGGGCAAGCCCCCCTGTTCCCTCGCCGGAGGCGTTTATTTGCCCGAAGGGCGCCCGTGGTTTCGGATTTCTGATTTCTGCTTTCAAATTTTTCCCTATAAGGGCTATATAACCCGGGGTTCTGGCTGACTGTTCCGCAAATAACCGGTGGATGGTTTTATTTTTAGGATAATCGGCGGTGGTGTCATTGAATTCATAAAGAACTTGATGCATTTCTTTGCTTGTTAGCATATTTATTTCAGCTAGCTGCTGAGCTGGTTCCTTTAATATTGATGATACGATATTCATATAATATTTTATAAATCTTTTTATTGTTTCCTTTTTAAACAGTTTTGTACAATATTCAACGGTAAAAACCAGGTTTTCATCTGATTCTTGCCCGTTAAAAGTCATATCAAATTTGGATATGCCCGGTTGATCTCCATACTGTTCCTGTTTTGCGTATATTTTCCTTTCCCCGGGATTTCCATCAACACTTTGTAATGTATACATCACATCAAAAAGTGGATTCCTGCTGGCATCTCTATTTACCGATACTTTATCCACCAGGTCTTCAAATTGATATTCCTGGTTTTCAAAAGCTTCCAGTGTCTTTTGTTTGACTTCTATTAAGAACTCTCGAAACGTTTTTTCCCCTTTGGGAAAATTCCGCAGCGCCAATGTATTGACAAACATGCCGATTATATTTTCTAAATCCCTGTGTCGGCGGCCAGCCACTGGAGTTCCAATGACCACATCCTCCTGGCCGCTGAGTTTTGACAATAAGATATTGAATACTGCAAACAATACCATGTATAGGGTTACGTTTTTCTTTAAGGCAGTGGACCTCAATATGGCGGTATCATCAGCGGATATCTCAAATTTTTCCCTGCTTCCTTCAAAACTCTGCGCAGCAGGCCTGGGAAAATCAGTAGGCAAATTCAATACAGGTATCTCTTGTTCAAACTCTCTAAGCCAGTATTTTTCTTGCTGGTGCAGGTTTTCCTTTTCTTTATTCTGCCTTTGAGCAAAATCTTTATACTGCAGCCGTAACCGAGGTAACGACTTCCTATCATAAATCGCCATAAAATCCTTTGCCAATATTTGGCGGGAAATCCCGTCGGATATGATATGATGCATGTCTACCATCAAAATATATCTATTACCTGGACTTTCTCCTTGATGGGTGGTGGGGGCAGCGGGCGAGGGGTGGAGGCAAAGAGGGGCCGGGGTGTGTGGAAGTTCTATCAATCCCACCCTGAGCAGCGGTGCCTGAGATAGATCAAAAGGACGAATGAAAGAATTTATAAGAACTGTTGCGGGTTCTTCAGGCAAGGAGGCAAGCCCCCTTGTCCCCTCGGTATCACCATCCTTAACCTTAACCTCTTTGATATCATAGTAATCAATCTTAAATTCCACATTTTCAAATTCATGTACTTTCTGCACCGGCTCTTCATTTATGATTAAAAAAGAGGTCCTTAAACTTTCATGCCTTTTTATCAATTTTATAAAGGTTTCTACCAATTTCTCCATATCGGGCTTAGTGGACAGGGGAATGACTTGAGGCATGTTGTAAGCGGTGCTGTCCTGGCCCATCTGCTGTAAAATGTATAAGCGTTTCTGCGCAGACGATTGTTTATAATAATCTCTTCTCTCTACGGGTTGAATATCTTCATGAATATCCCGCCTTGATTTTTTTATATATTCAGCCAGGTCCCTTATTCTCGGGGTTTTGAAAATTTCTGTCAAGGGCAGTTTTACATTTAATTCTTTATGTGTTTTGGTTGTCATGAGGGTGGCCCTTAATGAGTGGCCGCCTAGCTCAAAAAAGTTATGATCGATGCCAATGGTCTCTTTATCGATTCCCAGGATTTCCGACCATATCTCTGTCAATTTTTTTTCCTCTGACGTTCGAGGTGCCGTATATTCTTCGGTACCTTTCAGTTCCGGGGCAGGTAATCGTTTAAGGTCTATTTTGCCGCTGGGGGTCAAAGGGATTCTCTCAAGGAATACAAAGTAAGAAGGGATCATATAATCGGGTAAATCTTTTTCCAGGAAGGTGCGAAATTCTGCGTCCTGCGCTTTTCGTCTTGCGATTATATAAGCACATAAATATTTATCCTGGTTTTCTTTCTCCACGGCAGCCACAACTGTTTCTTTTACGGCTTCATGTTTCAACAACCGGGTTTCGATTTCTCCCAATTCCACCCGGAATCCCCTGATTTTGACCTGGTGGTCGATTCGTCCCAGGAACTCGATATTACCATCCGGCAGCCAGCGAGCCAGGTCTCCGGATTGGTAGATATAGGACTTATAGGAAATATGGGACATATAGGACGTATGGGACGTATAAATTCGGGTGTCTGGTACCTTTAATAAAAAGTTTTTGCGGGGGGTCCAGGGGGGCAGTTTTTTCAAAAAGCGCCCCCCTGGCCGCCGGAGGCAAAATTTTTCCTTGGTTAACTCCGGGTTGTTTAAATAACCTCGTCCCACCTGGCTGCCCCCGATATATAACTCACCGGGTATACCCACTGGCGATAGATGCTGATTTTTATCCAATAAATAAATCGCTGTATTGGTCACTGGTTTACCAATGGGGGGGAGCGCCGGTATATCTTCCCGGAGCGCCATGGTTAAGGTGGTTACGACATGGGTTTCTGAGGGGCCGTAATGGTTGTGGAGGTAAACCGCTGCTCTTTTTAAATATTCTCTAAAAATATTATTGATTATAACTTGTTCGCCTGCTGTCTGGATATGAGTAATACTGGCGGGAATAAGTTTATAGTAATCTTCTTCCTGGAATATCAATTTTAAGAATGACATGGGCAGGAATAACGTTTTTATGTCATTTTTACTGATGAGTTTGAATAACTCCGGGATATTGGTGCGGGTTTCCCGGTCTACTAAATATAATGTCCCTCCTGCCAGGAGCGCCGTGAATATCTCATGGAAAGAGGCATCGAAACTCAAGGTGGCAAACTGCAATATCCTGGTGCTGTCGATATTGGTATACCGGAATTGATACTGGAATAGATTGACGAGGTTTCGATGTTCCAATAGGACGCCTTTGGGTTTGCCGGTGGAGCCGGAGGTGTAGATGACGTAGACAAGTTGGTCATTGGTAAAACTGCGTTCCTCGGACAAATATAACGCCTGCGGCGAAGAAAAACCCGCGATTTCTTGTCCGGTTAATAGGATTTTGGCTCTGCTGTCTTTTAATATGTACTGTTTTCGGTCTTCCGGGTACTCCGGGTCAATGGGTAAATAGGCGCCGCCTGCTTTTAACACTGCCAATATGCCGACGATCATTTCGAGGGAACGCTCTGCCTTCAGCCCTACGACCGAGTCCCTTTTTACCCCTTGCTCTTTTAGATATCTTGCCAATCGATTGGATTGTCGATTCAATTGGTTATAGGTGATGGCTGCATATAAAGGCGATAAAGGCAAGGGGCCATTAGACAAGGGGCCGACTACAGCGATATGGTCGGGTGTTTGGGCTGCTTGTGTTTCAAACCAGTGGTGAATGGTGTCATCGGGTGGGCCGGATTCGGCAGCTCCCCTGGATAGATTGAGTATTTCTTCTTTTTCTTCCTGGGATAATATATCTATGGTCGATAATTTCGGGTCATGGTTCATCGCCAGGTATGCCGCTGTATTCTTGAAATAACCGATCATTTTATCGATGGTTTCGGGTTTGAAGAGTTTGGTGCAGTATTCCAGGTTAAAGAGAAGTCGATTTCCCAGGTCGATGGCGGTTAAATTTAAATCAAATTTGGCTGTACCTTTTTGATGTGTTTCGAGATATGCATCTTGTTCATCTCCTGGCCGGATGTCGCTGCTGTAATCTTCCCGGTTCAACAGGTTAAACATAACATCGAATATGGGGTTCCTCCCGGTATCCCTTGGTGGCGATATTTTCTCCACCAGGTCTTCAAACTGGTATTCCTGGTTCTCATAGGCTTGCAAAGTACGTGTCTTAACTTCATTTAAGAAAGTTTTAAAGGTTTTATCCGCTGAGGGATAATTTCTCATCACCAGGGTATTGGCAAACATGCCGATAATACGTTCCAGGTCGGCATGTCTCCGGGCTGCAATGGGTGTGCCCACAACGATGTCTTCTTGCCCGCTTAATTTCGACAGCAAAACAGTATATACCGCAAGTAGAATCATATAGAGTGTCGCGCCTGTTTCTTTTGCTATTTTTTTTAACTTCCGGGCGACGTTCTCCTCCAGTACAAAATTAACCCGACTTCCTTCAAAACTTTGTATTAGCGGCCGTGGATAATCTGTGGTCAGTTCAAGCTTTGGCAGTCCGGGGGCAAACATCCGCAGCCAATATGATTCTTGCTGCTTTTCCCGTTCTTCTTGTTTTTTACTGTTCTGCCAGGCTGAGAAATCTTTATAATGAAGGCGGAGCAGCGGCAGTTCTTCCCCGGTATAAAGGGCCATAAATTCTTTTTTCAATATATCCCGTGATGTACCATCTGTAATGATGTGATGCATATCTACCACCAGGATGGACTTTCCTCCCGGACTTCCTTGTTGGGAGGGGCGGCGGCAGGGCGGGGTGTGTATCAAACCCACGCGCAGCAGCGGTGCGTTTGCCAGATCAAAGGGCCGGATGAAGCTCTCTATAGACAAGGGGGCAAGCCCCCTCGTTCCCTCGCTATCACCATCCTCTATCTCGAATTCCACTTCATCGTGTATTTCCTGTACCGGTTCATCTTCGACGGTGATAAATGAAGTTCTTAAACTCTCATGCCTTTTTATTAATTTTCTAAAGGTTTCCGCCAATTTCTCCTTATGGGGCTGCGCTGCCAGTGGGATGACCAGGGGCATGTTGTATGCGGTGCTCTCCGGTTCCATCTGCTGTAAAATATATAAGCGTTCCTGGGTAGATGATTGTAAATAATAATCTCTTTTCTCTACAGGTTGAATATCTTCATGAATGTCCCGCCTTGATTTTTTTATATATTCAGCCAGGTCCCTTATCCTCGGGGTTTTGAAAATTTCTGTCAAGGGCAGCTTTACATTTAATTCCTTATGTATTTGGGTTGTCATGAGGGTGGCCTTTAATGAGTGGCCGCCGAGCTCAAAAAAGTTATAATCGATACCGATGGCTTCTTTTTCAATGTCCAGTATCCGGGACCAGGTTTCAACCAATTTTTTTTCGATTTCATTCCTGGGGGCTTCATAGGCTGGCCGATTGAGAGGTTGTGCCGATTTGTTTTCCGCCAATGCTTTCCGGTCAATCTTCCCGGTGGGGGTGTGGGGAAATACTTGTACCCGGCTAAAAGCAGCCGGTATCATATAATTGGGTAAACTCTTTTTCATCCGGTTCACCAGGTCGTTTTCATCGACGGCTATCCCATTGGCAGCTTGATAAAAGGCGGTTAAATAATTTTCTCCCCCGACGGCCGTGTCCTGTTGGCATATGACAACACTTTTGGCGATCCCGGGGAAATGGTCCAATTGACTTTCGATTTCCGCGGGTTCGATCCGGTACCCCCTGATTTTAACCTGGAAATCTTTTCGGCCCACATACTCGATACTCCCGCCTTCCAACCGTCTTCCCAGGTCCCCGCTTCGATATACCCGACTTTTTCCGGTTATAGGTCCTGTTCCGAACCGTTCATCGGTGTACTGGGGCTCATTCAAATATCCCCATGCCAGGTATTCGCTTTTGTATACGATTTCTCCCAATTCATAGACGCGGGCTTTTTCTCCTTTTTCATTGATTATAAATACCTCTGTTTCTTCCACCGGGTAGCCTACAGGCACCGTTCCCCCGGTGATTTCGCTTTGTTTATCGATAAAATACTGCAATGTCACCGTGGATTCGGTGGGCCCCAACCCATTGATTAATAAGCAGTTTCCCGGGAAAAATTGGCGATATTTTTCCACATCTTTTTTAAAGACAGGTTCACCTCCTAATACAATGAAGCGCAGGTGCGGGTATGCGCCGGTTCCCGTCAACATACCGGTAAAATAACGGTAAAGTGTGGGTGTGGAATGAAATATGGTTATCCGTTCCTCCCGCAGCAATTCCTCCAGTAAGGACAGGCTGTCTTCCTGTTTGACGTCTAAGGGATACAAGCTGGCTCCATTAAGGAGTGCGCCGTAAATATCCATTTGGGCGGCGTCAAAACCATATGATGAAAACAATGTTAGTCGATCCTGGTTATGAATATGCAGGGCATTGGTATAGACCCTGGTAAAATGGAGGACATTGCGGTGTGCCTGGATGACTCCCTTGGGTTTCCCCGTGGAGCCGGAGGTGTATAAAATATAGGCTGGGGTCAGGGGATGGATGGGGATGCCGGGATTTTTCCCGGGGATTTCCCGGTGGGAATATATTTGATTAATATCGATGATCCGGATATTTTTGTTCACTTGTTCCTTTAATGCCGCGGCTAATTCCCTGTTGGCTGTGTCGGTGACGATGATTTGGGCTTGCGTATCTTCCAACATGTATTCCAGCCGGTCGAGGGGGTAAGTGGGATCCAGTGGTACATAGGTCTTACCGGCTTTCAACACCCCCATGAGTCCAACCACCATCCGGATGGTTTGGCCAAACAACAGGGCAATAATTTGACCGGGACTTCCGGTTTTCAATACTTCCCGTGCCGTTCGGTTGGCATATTCATTGAGCGCATCATAGGTCAACACCTGGTCTCCCACGGTTACGGCAACTTTATCCGGGTGGTCCCGAACCTGGGTTTCAAATCGGGCCGCGATCGACTGGTAGATCTGTTCCCTGGGAAATCCCGGGAAATCATTGGTCGGTGCAGGACGATTACCGGTTATCGCTAGAGAACTTTGATCGAATAATCTCAAATCGCTGATCTTTCGCTTCACTTCATTTCTCCTTTTTAGCTTTTGCTTTCATCATCAAGTGTGAGGTCTTCCATCAATTCCCGGTATTTTTGGGCAAAATTTTCCATGGTTTTGGGATTAAAAATGGTGCTTCGATAGCCCCAATTGAATTCGATTCCATTTTTGTATTCCAGGACAGAGAGGGAAATGTCAAATTTCATATCTTTATGGATTATGTCGTGATGGGATGTCAATGAATCCAGTTCCGTCTCCGTGGATATGTCTTGCATGTTCAACATGTTGAATGAAATGCCTACCTGGGGGAATTCCTTTTTCATATCATCCAGCACCAATTCCAGTGGATATTCCTGGTATTGAAGTACTTCCAGTACCTCCCGGTTAATCCTGGATAATAAATTTTCAAAATCTTCCTGGAGGTTTATCCGGGTTTCGATAATGATCGGGTTAATGAAATAGCCTACTATTGGATGCAGGGAGTCATGTTGTCTGCCGGCGCTTATAACAACGGATACGACTTCGTCCTGGCCGGACAGGAAGGCCATCAATAGATTGTATATTGTGAAGAGTACCATAAACAGTGAACTTTGATTTTTTTTGGCCAACCGGTGGAGCCGCTCTTTTAAGATTTGATTCGCTGCGCATTGATACCAGCCCCCTCCTGCATTGGCATTGTGCCGGTTGTCCCTGGTATAGTGGGAATGGTAATGATGGGTGAGTCTCAGCAGGGGGAATCCTGTTTCCACTTTCTTTTTCCAGTACTTATATACCCGGTCCTTTTGGCCCGGGTCCCGGATTTGTTCATTATGCCAGTGGGCAAAATCTTTGTACTGCAAAAGAAGAGGCTCCCATAAGGGTTCTTTTCCTTTGGCATAATCCCTGTAGTACCGGTTGAAGTCTTTCTTCAAAATTTCCATGGACCAGCCGTCCGAGATAATGTGGTGCATATTGTATACCAGTAAGTAGTTCTCGGCGTGCTGTTTAATAAGCGCGGCTCGAAAAAGGGAAGGTTTGCGCAAATCAAATGGAGTGCCGGTGATTTCGGTGATAATTTGGGCAGTCCGGCGCTTTCGTTCCTCCTCTTCCAGGGCCGAAACATCCCTCACCTGGAAGGGCAGGTTACTGTCTTCCATTTCCCGGACAAATTGCACTGGTTTGCCTTTCACCTCTTCAAATCCTGTCCTGAGGCTTTCATGTCGCGCAAGTAGTTTTTTTAGCGCTGATTGCAGGGCCTCTATATCTACCCTGTAATTTAGAGAGATTACCTCCCCTATATGGTAAGATGTGGCTCCCGGTGTCTTTTGCTGGATATACCAGAGCCGTTTCTGATTAAAGGCGAGCTCATAAAACTCTTTTTTCTCCACGGCCTTAATGGGGAAAAATCGTTCCCGGGCCGCGGTTGCGAGGCATGCGGATAATCCCCGGATAGTGGGAAATTTAAAGATCCGGTCCAGGGATAGTTTTGTATCCAGTTTTTTGTGAATCCTGGAGATGAGTATAGTGGCTTTTAACGAGTGGCCGCCTATCTCGAAAAAATTATGATCGATGCCGATGAGATTTTTTTCGATTCCCAGGACTTCTGCCCATATTTCCGCCAATTTCTTTTCCCCTGGAGTGCGAGGTGCGGTATATTCTGCGATGCCTTCCAGTTCCGGGGCAGGTAATTGTTTACGGTCTATTTTGCCGTTGGGTGTTAAGGGAATTTTTTCAAGGGTTACAAAATAAGAGGGAATCATATAATCGGGTAAATCGCCGGCCAGGTATTCCCGCAGTTCCCCGGGGGAAATCTCCCTATTTAAAACAGTATATGCACATAAATATTTATCCTGGTTTTCTTCCTCCCCGGCAGTGACAACGGCTTCTTTTACCGCTTCATGATTTAACAACCGGTTCTCGATTTCCCCCAATTCGATCCGGAATCCTCTTATCTTTACCTGGTAATCAACTCTCCCGATAAATTCAATATTACCGTCCGGGAGCCAGCGTGCCAGGTCCCCGGTTTTGTAATAGGACAAATGGGGAATATAGGACTTATATGAGCGATAAGACCTATGATATCCATCATGGTAATCCTGCAAATCCCATAAATAATGGTGAAATTTCTTTGCGGTTAATTGGGGTTGGTTTAAATAGCCCCGTGCTGTACCGACCCCGGCAATGCATAACTCTCCCGGGACACCGATAGGCTGCGCATGGCAATCGCTGCCCAGGATATAAATTCGTGTATTCCATATCGGTTTCCCGATCTTAGCGACAGTGTCTTTTTCCTGGTGACGGTATATTGTAGACATCACTGCTGCTTCTGTGACACCATATTCATTGACTATCTCTAATGAACTATTTTCCTGTTTTGCCGTATCGATGATGTGCGGCGGCACGGTGTCCCCGGCTAATGTCACCACTTCCAGTGATGTGGTTTCTCCTGGTTCGAGGCTTTCTATTATGCGCTGGAATAATACCGGGATACAGATAAAATGAGTGATTTTATGTTTTAGAAGGGCCTGTTTTATCCAACTCACATCCTTTATTTCCTCCCGGCTCGAAAGTATCACCCTGGCCCCGGCAATAATGGGGGTAAAAAAGCTGGTAACAAATCCATCAAAAGCAAATGAAAATAACTGCAAAAAAGTGCCATGGGGACTTATTCGGTATTCTTTTTTGCGATATAGAAGTGTGTTGATGACACTTTGGTGCTCTAACGCAACGCCTTTGGGTCGGCCAGTGGAACCGGAGGTGTAAATGATGTAGGCCAGGGAGGAAGATTGAGAAGGGTAGAAGGGTAGAAGGGTGGAAGGGTAGGAAGATGCGCTCTCTGTGTTCTCTGTGTCCTCTGCTAATAAAATGGAGGCACCGCTGTCCTTGAGCAGGTAATCGATTCGTTCTTGCGGGTAATCGGGGTCAATGGGCAGATAAGCTCCCCCTGCTTTCAATATTGCCAATATCCCAATAATCGCCTCTATTGAACGTTCCACCATGATACCTACGATGCTGTCCGGCTGAACACCTTTTTCACCGAGCAACCTGGCTGTTCGACCGGATTGTTTATCTAATTCCCGGTAAGAGATGTAGGTCATATAGGTCATATGGGTCATATTAGCCCTATATTTTACCGGCAATTGACCGACAACGGCTGTACTATCCGGGGTCCTGCCTGCCTGTTCCACAAACAATCGATGGATGGTTTTATTCCTGGGATAATCCGCGGCGGTGTCATTGAAATCATATAGAATTTGATGCTTTTCTTTCTTTGTTAGTATATCTATTCCCAATAACCGCAGCCCTGGTTTCTCTAATATTGATGATACGATATTCTTGAAATATTTTATAAATCTTTTTATTGTTTCCTTTTTAAATAGTTTTGTACAGTATTCAACGGTAAATACCAGTTTTTCACCTGATGCCAGTCCGTTAAAAGTCATATCAAATTTGGATATTCCCGGTTGAACCCCATACTGTTCCTGTTTTGCGTATGTTTTTCTTTCCCTGGGATTTCCTTCAAAATTTTGTAATATATACATTACATCAAAGAGTGGATTCCTGCTGGCATCTCTATTTACCGATACTTTGTCTACCAGGTCTTCAAATTGATATTCCTGGTTTTCAAAAGCCTGTAATGTTCTTTCTTTAATTTCTATTAAAAAGTCTCGAAAGGTTTTCTCCCTGTTGGGAAAATTCTGCAGCGCCAGTGTATTGACAAACATGCCCATTATCTTTTCCAGGTCTGCATGCCGGCGGCCAGCCACTGGAGTTCCTATCACCACATGCTCCTGATCGCTGAGTTTTGATAGAAAAACATTGAATAAAGCAAGCAATACCATGTATAGGGTTGCTTTCTGTTCCAGGGCCATGGATTTCAATATACCGGTATCACCGGCAGAGATCTCAAATTTTTCCGTGCTTCCTTCAAAACTCTGTAGGGCAGGCCTGGGAAAGTCAGTGGGCAAATTCAATACCGGTATCCCTGTTTCAAACTCTCTCAGCCAGTATCTTTCTCGACGATGCAGGTTTTCCGTTTCTTTTTTTCTATCCTGCCACCGGGCAAAATCTTTATACTGCAGCCGCAGCCGTGGTAACCGCTTCCCATTGAGAATCGCCATAAAATCCTTTACCAATATTTGGTGGGAAATCCCATCCGATATGATATGGTGCATGTCTACCATGAGGATGTGCCGGTTATCGGCTGATTTTGTCATGCCAACCCGCAGTAATGGTGCCCGGGTTAAATCAAAGGGACGGATGAAGTCCTCTATAGACAAGGGGGCAAGCCCCCTTGTCCCCTCGGTATCACCTTCCTCAATCTCAAATTCCACTTCTTCGCGTATTTCCTGTACCGGTTCATCATTGACAATGATAAATGAAGTTCTTAAACTCTCATGCCGGGCGATTAGTTCTCTAAAGGTTTCTGCCAGTTTGTTAACAGTGCCGCTGTCTGTTAAAGGTATGACTTGAGGCATATTATATCCTGTATTTCCCGGTTCCAGCCGATAGAGGATATACAAACGTTTTTGTGCCGATGAGACGGGATAGTATTCCTTTTTTTCTACCGGTTCCAGGGGTAAGGGTTTGACTTCCCTGGTTTTGAAGATAAATCGGGAGTTGATTGTTCCCGGGAAATACCCCCAGGTGCTGGCCAATTGCCGGGTAATGTCCCCGAGGAAATCTTTTTTATGATCTCTCTGCCAATCATCCGCAACTTTTCCATCGATGGTTGAATGTTGGAGAAATTTAACATCCCCGATCATCCTGGATTCCGGGTATATTCCATCCGTCATCCTGGTGGGGGTTTTTTCATAGACATCCAGCATTTTTTCTTCATAGGGCAAGCCCAGGAATTGGCAAATTCCAGCAGTCACTGCTCCCGGTTCTTTTACCAACTTTTCAAATTTTACCAGGTGCTTCCGCCGCGGCGGTATCTCTTTCAAAAATTCCAGGATGTTTTGATTGCTGATTACCCATAATAACTCTGCTAATTCTTGTACGGTGAAGGAATGCTTATACCGGATGACTTGATCGATTTTGGCTTGTTTAAAGGAGTGGATGACAGCATAAGGATTCCGTACCAGGTGGATATATTGGGGCGACTGGAAATAAAGCTCTGCCCGTTTGAGTATGTCCAGGTCAAAGGAATAGGAAGGGGTTTTATCGGCCAATATTTTGTTTCCCAACCACTGCTGTATCATGCGGTAGAATCGATAAGATGTGTATCCCTGTTTTTCACAGGTCTCCATGATGGCCCGGGCTTCTTCGACATCACAGGGTTTTGCGCCCATGATTGCCCGGATGGTTCCTTCGAATAGGTAAATACCTGAGAGTGCGGATTTTCTTTCTGACAGCGTATTGAAAGATAATAATTCCAATTCCGGCGGGGCAAATATTTGCGAATGCCCCCCTAATATAATCCTTAACAATGTGGAGCCCGAACGGTATGGTGACAATATAAATACGGCTGGCTTGTTTTTGGGGCCTGGAAATGGAAGGGGAGGCAGGGGCGGGATCGATTTCCGCAGTTCTGCTACCTTTGCTTCATTGATTTTTGATCCGCTGTCCTCTTCCTCTTCCCGGTAAGATTCCAGTTTTTCAGAGAACTCTTTTATGGTGGGATATTGAAATAGAGCTGCGATGTGAACAATTTCACCCAACCTCTCCTGGATTTCATTCACCACACGAATCCCGTTTAAAGAATCGCCTCCCAGGCTAAAAAAGTCATCATTAATACCTATTTTTTCTATTCCCAATATCTCCTGCCAGATATCTACCAGCAGGGCTTCGGTTTTATTTCTTGGGGCTTGATAAACTGCCGCGGAAGTGCTGGCAGCACCCGGCCCGGGCAGGGCCTGCTTATCTATTTTCCCGGAAACGGTTAAGGGCAGCCGGTCAAGCTGGATGAAAAAACCGGGGATCATATGGTCGGGGAGAAATTTTTTAAGATACCCCCGCAGTTCATTAGTGGTGATTTCCTCTTCCGCCACGAAATAAGCTGCCAGACGTTTGTTTTTATCCATATCCTCCACAGCTAAAACAATGGCTTTACTTATTTTTTTGTTTGTTAATAAATGGGCTGCGATTTCCCCTGGTTCGATGCGATACCCCCTGATTTTGACCTGGTCATCGATCCTGCCGAGATACTCTACATTTCCATCGTCCACCCATCTTCCCAGGTCGCCGGTTTGGTAAATATAGGACATATGGGACTTATGGGACCTATGATATCCATCGTGGTAATCCCGGTAATCCCTTAAATCGTGTTTAAATCGTTTTGCGGTTAACTCGGGCTTGTTTAAATATCCCCTGGCCACCCCGCTGCCCCCGACGTATAATTCCCCGGGGACTCCTATGGGCAGTACATTTAAATTATTATCATAGATATATAAGGTTGTTTCCGGCAGGGGGCGGCCAATGGGGCTGTTCAGACCGGGGGAACGGATTTCTCCTGTTTTCAATCGATGATAGGTGGCATGTACGGTGGTTTCCGTAATTCCATACATGTTGATCAATTGGAGCTTTTCCAGGGGATAAATTTCCACCCATTCTTTTAAATACGCGGGTTCAAGTTTATCGCCGCCGAAGCATACACAGCGCAGATGTTTATCCAATGCTTTTCCTGGGGATTTTTTCTCCTCCTCGATTAAATTGTAAAAGGCCCCGGGGGTCTGGTTCAAAATAGTGACTCGATGCTTTTTTATGATGGATAGAAAACTGCCTGTATCTTGTACCGACGCCCAACCGGGTACGATTAATTTCCCACCAAACAGCAGGGCCCCATACATCTCCCAGACGGAAAAATCAAAACAGTATGAATGCGCCATTATCCATACATCATGCTCATCAAAGGTAAAGGGATGTTTGTCGTTGATTAACAGACGAATTACATTGCGGTGCGACAATAAACACCCTTTGGGATAACCACTGGTCCCGGAAGTGTAAATGATGTAGGCAAGAGAAGTTGCCGACTGCTGACTGCCGACTGCAGGGAGATTTCCAGGTGAAATATAGGACATATGGGACTTATAGGACCTATTTATGAATTCTTCAATGGCGGGGGAGGTCAAGACTACAATGGGTTTGCTGTCTTTTAGCATGTAATCGATTCTCTCTTGCGGGTATCCCGGGTCGATGGGTAAGTAGGCGCCCCCTGCTTTCAATATCCCCAATATCCCGATAATCATTGCCACGGACCGCTGTACCATGATGCCTACGATGGTATCGGGTTCGACACCTCTTTGCTTGAGCACCTGTGCCAATCGATCGGTTTTTTCATCCAATTGGCGATAGGTAATGGCCAGGTAAACGGGCAAGGGAGCAAACCCTCCTGCCCCTTCTTCGTGTAATGCGTTTAATTTGTGTAATTCGTGTAATTGGTGGGCTCCCACTACAGCAATATAATCCGGTGTCCTCTCTACTTGTTCCTCGAATAAACGGTGAAGGGTTTTATCTTTCGGATAATTTGCATCGGTCCGGTTCCACTCCACCAATAATTGTTGTTTTTCTTTTTCCGTTAAGAATAACAGTTTTGCTGCCATCTCCCCGGGGTGTTGAAAAATACTTTCCAGGAGTACCTGGTAATGGCCGATTAATCGAGAGATGCCCGGGTGTTTATAATATTTTTTATTATAAACCAGGATACCGGTAAAAGCATCTTCCCCTTTTTGTATAAGCATATTCAGGTCATATTTACCCCATCCCAGGTTAGTTTCGATCATTGAGACCTCCAGGTTATCGACCCTGGTCACAGGGAAGGGTGCTTCGTCATATTGAAACAACACATCGAAAAGTGCGGTTCGACTCATATCTATATCCGGTTTCAATTCCGTCACTAACCGGTCAAACGGGAGGTCCATGTGTTTAAATGCCTGGGTAACGGTTTTGGTTAAATCGGCGGCAATTTTTGCAAAATCGGATGAACCGTTAATATTGTCTCTGAGTACCAACAAATTGGCCAAAGGACCCACGATCCCCTGGGTTTCGGGCTGATGGCGATTAAGGACACTGGTGCCCACGATAATTTCTTCCAGGTGGGAATACCTATAGAGAAGGATTTTAAAGGCTGCCAACAGTACAACAAGAATCGTTGTTTTTTCTCGCTGCGCAATGGATTCGATTCTGTCACTGAGGGCTTTTTCCAGTGAAAAGAAAAGCCTGCCCTCTTGAAAGATATGGATTGCTGGCCGCGGATAATCCGTAGGCAGTTGAAGTGTTTGCAATTTACCGCTTAGTTTTCTTTTCCAGTAAGCCAATAGGGATTCCAGGAAATCCCCGGGGAATTCCCGCTGCCACTGTGAAAAGTCAGCGTAATGAAGAGGCAAGTCCGGCAACTCCGGCTGTGCGCCATGGATATAGGCTTGATAATATATAAAAATTTCCCTGGTAATTATTCCCAATGAATACCTGTCCGAGATGAGATGATGAAGAGTTAAGACCAGCAGGCATTTTTTCTCCTGGATTGAAATCAATGTGCCTCGAATCAACATCTCCTTATCCATTCGAAAGGGTTTTTTCGACTCTTCGACAGCCAGATGCAGGGCTTGCTCATATCTTCCTATGTCTTCATGCTCTTTCCCTGTACCAGGTAGATCAAAAATTGTTAACTTAAATTCAACTTTGTCTTCTATGCACTGGACCGGTTCGTTATGGATGGTAATTATTTTGGTACGTAAAGCTTCATGTCGATGAATAACTTTCTGGATGCTGAGTTCCAATATCCCGGTATCAATGGGACCCTGGAGGTATAAAATCAGCGGGATATTATGATAAACCGGGGCGGACTTATATAAATTTCCTGCTTCGAATTTATCGATAAACCACAATCGTTCCTGGTGATATGATGCTTTTATTTTCATACTCTTTCCTTATTACCCGGGGATTAAGGGATTTGGTTTTCGCCTGGAAATGGGTTTAATGGTTGGGATTTTAATGTTGTTTTCGACACACAGGTCAGAGAGACTGACGGTTGGATTATTTAGAATCATTTGCATGAGTTCCTGGAAGCGATTCACCATGCGAATCACGGTTTCATGCTTAAACAGGTCACTATTATAGATGAGGATTGCGCTGATTGCACCTGTTTCTGCTGGTAGTTCCCAGAAGTTAAAGGTTAAATCAAACTTACTTTCCGTTGTTTCTATTTCATAGGGCTCCACTGTGATTTCCTGCAATTTCAATTGGTTATAATGGCCGATGTTTAGATTAAAATTTAAGACCTGCACTACCACATCGAACAAAGGAGAGCGACTGGCATCGGGCTCTGCATTTGATTCTCCCACCAGCAGGTTAAAGGGGTACAACCGGTGTTCATATGCATTTAAAGTAATGGTTTTTACGCGGGCCAGCAGGCTTTCAAAACTGTCATCTCCTGAAAAGGTTGTCCGCAGCGGCAGGATATTTAAATAAAACCCGATTTGGTTTTCCAGGTCCATATGCTCTCTCCCGGCCGTGGGTGTGCCGATGACAATATCTTGCTGTCCGGTATACCAATAAAACAATACATTTACAGCCGCCAGTAATGTCATAAATAAACTGGTTTCATAGGTTTGAGCCAGGGTATTTAAGCGGTTACTTATTTCTTTATTGAATTCAAAGGAAAGGCTGCTGCCGTTAAAGGTTTTTACGGGGGGGCGCGTATAGTCTGTGGGTAATTCCAGTAGGGGTACTTCTCCTTTAAAACAACCCAACCAATACTCTTGAAGTTTTTTCAGTCTTTTTCCGCTTAACTGCTTATTATGCCAGGCAGCATAGTCCTTGTACTGGATGCTTAACGGTTCCAGGGGATTGGGTTTGTTGTTTTGGCAGGCATTATATAGGGTCAGTAATTGGTGGAGCAGCACATTGGCGGACCAACCATCCGAGATGATATGATGCATGGTGAATAAGAACAAATATTTATCTTCATGGATATGCAGCAGTTTTGCTCTCAACAGGGGACCTTTTCCCAGGTCAAAAGCAGATTGGGCTTCTTCCCTGGCGGATTGCCTTGCTGATGTTTCAGGATTTTCTTCTTTTCTTAAATCGATATATTCGATGTTAATCCTATAGGATTTAGTGTCATGAATTTTTTGTTTTGGTTCTCCCCGCATGCGGATAAATGTGGTTCGTAGGGTTTCATGATGTTCTACCAGTGCTGTAAAGGCTTTATATAGTGCTTCGTTGTTTAATTTTCCTTTTAATATGCAGTTTTGCGGCATATTATAAGCTGCCAGTTCTTCTTTAAACCGGTTCAATATCCACAAGCGTTTCTGGCCATGGGATACATTATAGTATTCCCTTTTCTCCACAGCTTTAATATCTTCGTAAATGTCCGGCTGTGATGTTTTTATATATTGGCCCAGGTCTCTTATGCTCGGGGTTTTGAAAATTTCTGCCAAAGGTAATTTTACATTTAATTCTTTTTGTACCTTTGTGACCATGATGATGGCTCTTAACGAGTGTCCGCCTAACTCAAAAAAATTATGATCGATGCCGATGATGTCTTTTTCGATTCCCAGGACTTCCGCCCATATTTCTGCCAATTTTTTTTCCACCGAAGTTCGAGGTGCCGTATATACTTCAATGCCTTTCAACTCCGGGTCAGGTAATCTTTTACGGTCTATTTTGCCGCTGGGGGTTAAGGGGATTTTTTCCAAAGATATAAAATAAGAAGGGATCATATAATCGGGTAAATCTTTTGCCAGCAGGGCGCGCAATTTTGCAGCCTGCATTTTGCGCTTTGGGATTATATAGGCGCACAAGTATTTCTCTCCTTGCTTATCTTTACTGGCAGTCACTACTGCTTCTTTGATATTCTTATACCGTAAAAGGCGAATTTCGATTTCCTTTAATTCAATACGAAATCCCCTGATCTTTACCTGTTGATCAGCCCGCCCCAGGAACTCGATATTTCCATCATGAAGCCACCGCGCTAAATCTCCGGTTTTGTAAAGTTTTTTGGAAATATAAGACCTATAGGGCATATAGGACCTATAATACCAGGAGGAAACAGGGAGAAATTTCTCTGAAGTTAACTGCGGGTCATTCAGGTATCCACGGGAAACCCCGTCTCCGCCAACCACCAATTCACCTACAACACCCATGGGCTGAAGATTGAATTTCCTGTCCAATATATAAACCGTTGAATTGGTAATGGGTTTACCTATGGGAATATTTTTTTTATATTTTTTATTTATCCGGAAAGTAGTGGAAAAAGTTGTATTTTCAGTGGGACCATAGCCGTTGATAACATTTAATTGGGGATACTGCTGTTTAATCCGGTTGATATGGGAGGGAGATAATGTATCTCCGCCTACTAAAAGGTCTTTTAGTCCTGCAAATATTTTAATGCCCGCATCCACCATCCGGTTGAACAACGGAGCAGTCATCCAGATAGTATCGATTCCAAACCGTTTTATTCTCCTTTCCAGGGTCTGGGGTATCAATAGTTCCTGCTGTGGGATTTCATACAGTATCCCTCCATTAAGTAATGGGCCCCATATTTCAAAGGTGGAGGCATCAAATTGCAAGGGACCGGTTTGGAGTACTTTTTGACCCGGATAAAATCGGATATAATCGGTATTTTTTACCAACCGTACCACATTCTGCTGTTCCACCATTACCCCCTTGGGCCAGCCGCTAGTCCCGGAAGTGTAGAGGATGTAGGCAAGATTGTTCCCTTTTAATTGTAAATTATTAATTGTTAATTGATAATTATTAATTGAATTGGTCTCCTTCGGAGGATTATTCAGCCTTCGGCGATAAGGTGACTTCTCATTAACCATTAATAATTGACAATTGACCATTGACAATTTTTCGGCTAAACCGGGAGCTGTTACTATGATTTCCGCGCTGCTTTCCCTTACTATATATGTGATGCGTTCCCGTGGACAATCTGGGTCAATGGCCAGATAGGCCCCCCCGGCTTTTAATATGCCCAGGATACCGATAATCATCTCTACCGACCGCTCTAGCATGATTCCCACAATGGTATCGGCTTTGACTCCTTTTTTTATTAACAACAGGGCTAATTCATGGGATTTATTATTTAATTCCTTATATGAAAGCTGCATCTCTTCCTTATTACCTTCTACTCTTCTACCTTTCCACCCTTCTTCTTTATTACCCACCAGAGATGTATGATCTGGATTACTTTGCACCTGGTTTTCAAATAATTCGTGGATTGTTTTTTCCCCGGGGTATGGTCGAGCCGTGTGATTGAAATCTACCAGCAACTGCTGCTTTTCTTCCCGGGTCAGTATATCGATATCCGATATTTTTATATTGGGGGCGTTGATCACTTGCCGGATAATAGTGGTGAAATGTTGGGCCATTCCCCGGATGGTTCGGCGTTTGAACAATCGCGTACAGTATTCAATATCGATAATCAATGCCTCCTCCTCTTTAACTATAAAAAGTGTCATATCAAAAATCGCTGTTTTTTTCCGAAAGTAATAAGGAACAAATGTCAGGTCTTCTAAACGAATTTCCGGTAAGTCAAAATTTTGCAGCACTAACAACACATCAAACAGCGGATTATGGGAAAGGTCCCGTTCCAGGTTCAATCGATCTACCAGGTCTTCAAATTGGATGTCCTGGTTTTCAAAGGCACCAATACTGGTATCTTTTATCTCTTTTAAAAATTCCAGGTAGGTTTTTTCACCAACGGGATGACTGCGGAGGGCCAATGTGTTGACAAACATGCCGATAAGTTCGCCGAGGTCGGTATGGGTGCGGCCGGCAATTCCACTGCCGATGATAATATCCTCCTGTCCAGTATATTTGTAGAGCAGTACATTAAAAACAGCAATGAGGTTCATATACAACGTGCTGTCATGCTGCTGCGCCAATTCTGAAAATTCCCGGGAACCGCTAACCTCGAATCGATAGGTATCACCCGTGAAACTCTGTACCTCCGGCCTGGGATAATCCGTGGGCAGATTTAACCGCGGTAGTTTCACGGAGTCTGAATAAAGAGACATCCAGTAATCTAACTGTTTTTTTATTTTATCGCTTTTAAACTGATTGTTCTGCCATACCGTGAAATCTTTATATTGAATCCGCAGGGGAGGGAGAGTTTTCCCGGCATATAACTGGACCAATTGCTCTATCAATAGACTCATAGATGTCCCATCCAGGATGATGTGGTGCATGTCGAAAAGAAGCAGGTAGTGCCGGTTGGTGAATTCTACGATGCTAATTCGCATTAATGGCGCAGCAGACATATCAAAGGGACGGATGAAGTTATTGACCGAGAACTGCTTCTCCTCGACCTTATCCGGAGTTTCAACCTCTTTATATTCTATTTCAAATTCCACCTTATCATGTATCTTCTGCATTGGTTTATCCTCGATGGTGTGAAAAGAAGTTCGCAGGGTTTCGTGTCGAAGGATCAGTTGTTGAAAACTCTTTTCCAAACGATTTTTGTCCAGGGGGCCTTCCACGGTGAAGGCCGAAGCCATGTTGTAACTGGTAGAGATTTCCATGAATCGATGCAGGAAGAATAGACGCCTCTGGGCCGCAGATTGGGGATAATACTCCCGTTTTTCAATGGGCCGGATGCCCTGGTGGGTTTGTTTTTGAGTATGGGCGATAAAATCCGCCAGTTTTTTCACGGTATTGCTGGTGAACATTTCTGATACCGGGAGCTTTACTTCCAGCTCTTTGTGAAGCCTGGCGACAAAAGTGATGGCTTTTAAAGAATCACCTCCCAATTGGAAAAAATCATCGTGAATGCCTACTTTTTCTATGCCCAGGAATTCTTGCCACATCCGGGCCAGTTCCTGTTCCAATTTATTGGTGGGGGGCGCATAAGGGGTGCCGATATGAGGACGGGGGTAAAGAAGATGGGATTTTATATCCCCTTGCTCCACCGTGGATTCCCCCGGTTTTGTTTCTACGCGGGATTTCCATATCCCTTCCAGGCGGGCGTACAGGTCCCGGGTGGAACAAACTACCTGCGGGAACGCGGATCCCATTACACGATTAAATACATCGATGCCTTCCCGGGATAATATGTATTCCCCTTGTAATTTGCTTTGTATCAATTGTCCGGGTTCAGGCCCGGATGAATGTAATGAAGCAGAGATTTGCGATTCTACTCTTTCCCGTGCTTCTGCCGACACCATACGCAGGATGTACTCTTCAATCTCCACTAACACTACCCCGGTTTCATCCATAAGGGTGAAGTCAAATTTTATCATGTCCCGGTCTTTGTTTTCACTCCCTTTGCTGCGCATATTACAATAGACTCTTCGAGGCAGGGCCCGGTAAATAGTCAGGGTTTTATATGAAAAAGGCAGGTAATCCCCGATAAATTGAGCCAGGGGAAACCCCACTGCCGTATCCAATAAAGCGGGGTGCAGCTTGTAATATAAGTGGTCGCGGTCAAATGCTTTATCTAATTCTAATATGGCTAAACCCTGGCCAGTTCCGAAGCGAGTGGTTTTAACATTGTGCCACCGGGGCCCGAAATCTTTTAGTTGTGTCTCCTCCCTGTGCCGATGCTCTTCCAGGGATACCACCCGTTGACTGCATCGATTTTGAAGCTGCCGGATATCCCCGGGGATTTGCCGGGGAACACCCCGGACAAACCCGATGCTTCCCCTGGCATGTTCCTGCCATTGGCGGTTTTCAGCTTGAACCAAACTGCGGATAACAAAGTCATAATTTTTACTGTTATCCTTTTTTTCCAGGATAGTATGGACTTCCCGCTCTTCTCCAGGTTCCAGGACCAGGGGGATAAGAAAATAAGTATCATATATTTGGATAATTCCCGGACCGGCATGGTCTTCGAAGGCAGCCCTTGCCATTTCCAGGCAGCCGGTGCCGGGCAGCGTGGCTTTGCCCACCAGCCGGTGTTCATTCAGCATCCACGGTTTTTTATCACTAAAACGGCTGATGTAAATTTCCCGGTTACCTTCCCGAATACAGTACAGGAAGAGCGGATGGTTAATATCCCGGATTCCTTCCCGGCGTTTAAAAGCTTCTAAGGCCATTCCCACTTCCTGCCAACTGTCCCAGTTGATGCTGGCGGTGAAAGTTCCATCCTTTGCGGTTTTATGATGAGCAAAAGCATCGAGAAAGGCATTGGCGGCACAGTAAGCCACCTGGCCGGCAGCTCCCAATACCGAACTGAGGGACGAACAAAGTATAAAAAAATCTAAAGGCTTTTCTTTAAAAAGTTCATCCAGCACTATTGTCCCGGTAACTTTAGCAGCCAATACAGGTTCGGTGTCTTCGGGGGTGCGCTGCTGGATAATACCTCCGTAATCAGCCACACCCGCGGCATGAATAATACCGTTTATCTTCCCCCATTTCCCTGTTACGATTGTCTCCACATCCTTCATCCGCTGGAACTCGGTTACATCGGCTTGAAAAATCATCACTTCCGCGCCACTTTTTTCCATTTCTTGTAGTGAGTTTATTTTTTGGCTCAGCGGGTGTTCTTCCCCATAATCATCCAGACACCGATTCCAGTCTTTTTTTTGCGGGAATTCCGAACGGCCGGTAAAGATAATCCTGGCATTTGTGATACTGCGGGCCAGGTGACCGGCCAGTTCCAGGCCAATACCCCCTAGACCTCCGGTGACCAGGTAGATTCCCTTTTCCTTTAATCGTGGGATACCGTTTTGAGGTGGCTCCAAACGTACCGGGGTAAAGGTTTGCTCCCAACGATAAGGTCCGCGAAGCGCAATAATGGACATGCCTTGATTCTCAAAGGGATGGCAGTTGATTTCTGTCAGCAATTGGGCCACCGGTTTTACTGGAGGTTTGTTGGCAGAGAGGTCCAGATCGATGCTGCGGCATTTAATATTGGGGTATTCTTGGGGGATGACCTTCATTGCCCCCAGCAGCAGAGCAGAGCGGGGATAGGTAATTTCTTTACCGGTAATATCGTGCATCCTGTCCGAAACCACTGCCAGGTGAACCGGGCTGCCTGGTATTAGTTGACCGAGGGCACGAACAATGTACAGGAGACCATAAAAACCCGGGATAGTTGCAGCGTCACCTTTAGTACTTGCCAGGGATATGCCGCCGGTTTCGTCGATGTTCCATAAATATATGTGCAGGACGGGCAATTCCCGATTCCTGGTTATTTCTTTGAAAAGCAATATATAATCATCAGGTTGAAGGGGATCAATGCAGTATTGGCCGTGGTTGAGCGAAGCAAATGTCGTGCCTTTCTCCACCGCTATTACTTCTTGTTCCTGTTGTTTTAGTCGGGTCAGCAGTTGTTCCCCTAAGCCGCGGTCATCCATGTAGATAATGCAGCCGCCGGCGGTTTTTTCCTTATCCGCTGCCGGCGGTGCGGTGGGGATTCTGCCAATACCGGTACGAAGCCAGGTGGGGGTATAAAACCACTGATGGATACCTTTTTTTTTCTCCCATTCCTTCTCCACTGGTGCCACAACCGGCGCGGCAGTAAACCCCTGCTTGAGTCGGTAGGGGTTCCCTTCGATGGGATAACGGGTGCGTTCAAACGGATATGTGGGTAAAGGCAGCCGGTATCTCTCTTTATCGGCATGAAAACTGGCCCAATCGACCGTTACCCCTTTTAACCAGCATTCACCGATTTTGTCTAGCAGGAATTGGGTATCGGGTATGGTTTCTTTTGGGTGCCGTACCAGGTTGATGGCGCGATGGGCAATGGAATGGGGTGTGCGGTCTCCACAGCGCCGGGCAAAGGTGGTTAATGTGCTGCCGGGTCCGACTTCTAAGAAAAGAAAATTTTCATCTTCAGCCAGTTTCATCAAACCTTTGCCGAACTGCACCGGCACACGTAAATGCCGGGCCCAGTAATCGGGGTCTGCGGCCTGGAAGACCGTTATCCATTGACCGGTAACATTAGAGATAAATGGTATTTGCGGTTTGTTTAAGGTTACCCGGCCAAGTTCTTCCTGGAATCGATCCCGCACCGGGTCCATCATGGGGGAATGAAAAGCATGGGAAGTGTGCAGCCGGGTGCACCGGTGCCCTTCCCGCTTTAAGTGTGTTTCTAAAATATCCACAGCGTGGTGGGGACCGGATAACACACACAGCGAGGGGGCGTTCACGGCGGCTACCGCGATCTCCGGTTGGGATGTTAAAAAAGGAGTGAGTTCTTCCCGGGATAGAGAGACACTGAGCATGGCACCCCCGGGCATTTGCTCCATCAATTTTCCTCGCAGTACCACTACTTTTAAGGCATCTTCCAGGGAAAATACACCGGCCAGAAGGGCCGCGGTATACTCGCCGATACTGTGACCAATCATGGCCTCGGGGGTGAGTCCCCACTTTTTTAGCAGCGATGACAGCGCATATTCAAAAGCAAAAAGCAGGGGCTGAGCGATTTCAGTCCGGGTGATATAGGACTTATGGGATTTATAGGACATATGGGACCTATTGGACCTATTGAGCGGATAAAGAATCTCCTTTATGTCATACTCCATTATGGATTTTAAGATTTCGAAACAGTGGTCCAGGGCTTCACGGAATACCGGTTCTTCCCGGTAGAGTCCCAGGCCCATGTTGATATATTGTGAGCCTTGACCGGGAAACATGAATACCAGGGGCGGATTATGGGTTTCTATGACACCGGTGCGCCGGTTCTCTTTTCCTTCCAGGCTGGCGACAGCTTCTTCCATCGAAGCGCATAAGAAGACTTGACGATACTTGAAAGAGCCCCGTCCCACTTGCAGGGTATAGGCGGCATCGGTAAGTTTAATGCCGGGGTTGTTTTTTAAAAACCGGGCCAGGTTGTCGGTCATTTTATCCAGCGCTGATGGGGTTTTAGCGGAAAGCACGATTAATTGGTGCTCCCTGGAGGCTCCCGTATCAGGCAAGGGGGCAAGCCCCCTCGTTCCCTCTAAATCACGGGTTTCAGCCGGGGCTTCTTCGAGGATGACGTGGACATTGGTGCCGCCGATACCGAAAGAACTCACACCGGCTCGTAGCGGGTAAGTATGGTGCTGCCATTTCTTCAACTGGGTATTGACATAAAAGGGGCTGTTTTCAAGATCAATTCTATCATTGTGTTTCTCGAAATGAATGCAGGGGGGGATGATCTGGTGCTTTAATACCAGGATAGTTTTAATCAAGCTGGCAATACCTGCGGCGCTGTCCAGGTGGCCCATGTTGGTTTTCAGCGATCCCAGCGCGCAAAATTTTTTTTTATCGGTTCTGAATGCTTGTGTTAATGCCTCGATTTCGGTGGGATCCCCCAGTTTAGTGCCGGTGCCGTGGGTCTCGATGTAACCGATGCTCTCCGGAGGGATTTCAGCCGCCCGAAGGGCTGCACGGATCACGCCTACCTGTCCCCTGACACCGGGAGCGGTAAATCCCACTTTCCCGCTGCCGTCATTGTTGATGGCAGTGCCCTTTATCACAGCATGAATAAAATCCCTATCTCTTAATGCCTCCTCAAGGGATTTTAGTACAACCACCCCGGCTCCTTCGCCAGCCAGGGTACCACTGGCCCTATTATCAAAGGTACGACAGTGTCCGTCTGCAGACATGATCATGTCGGACTGGTAAAAATACCCTTCTTTGTTAGGGATGATAATGGATATGCCTCCTGCCAGGGTGATGCCGCACTCACCACTTAACAAACTCTGACAGGCCAGGTGCACCGCAGCCAGGGAGGTGGAACACGCCGTGTAAAGGACAAAACTGGGACCTTTTAAGTCCAGGTTATAAGAAATATGGGTAGCCATAAAATCTTTGTCAAACAACTGGAAGGAAGGAAACCACCCCAGGATCTCGCTCCTGCCGGAACCCACCGATAAGGCTTCCCATTTGAGATGGGCGGATGCACCGGCGAAAAGACCAATTAATCCCTGGTAAACCGCTGGATTGTACCCGGCATTTTCCAATGCTTCCCATACACATTCGTGAAAAATCCGGGTTTGTGGGTCCATGACTGCCACTTCACTGGGAATGTACCCAAAAAAAGAGGCATCAAAACAGTCGATATCTTCCAGCACGCCTTTGGCTTTTACATAATTGGGAGAGCTGTACATCCCCGGGTCTACACCGGAGGCTGCCAATTCTTCATCGCAAAAAAAAGAGATACACTCCTGGCCATTTTGCAGGTTATCCCAGAAGATTTCCAGGTTACTGGCATTGGGAAATCGTCCGGCCATGCCAATCACTGCAATTTCCAGGCCGGTTCCGGTGAAATTTTGTTGGTTTTCAGACATTTTCCTGTCCTTGTAGACGTTTTTTCCGGCGTTTTAATCGATTGGTGCTGAGTTCCTGGCTTTCATAAGGATCGTTTTCCCCCTGGATACCAGGCTGGAGCATTGTGTGCCCTTGTTGGCCGATATACTTCACAAAAACCTGGATGGTGGGGAATTCCAATATTTTCACTTCCGGTATTTCCAGGTTCATTTCCTGTTTTATGCGGTTGGTCAACTGGAGAATACTCAAGGAATTGCCTCCTAATTCGAAAAAATTATCCCGGGTACCTACCTTTTCGAGGTTAAGCACGTCTTTCCAGATATTGGCCATTTTCTTTTCTATTTCATTAGCGGGGGCCACATATTCGGTTTCGGATTCGATTTTAGGTTCAGGTAGTGCACTGCGGGCTACTTTTCCGTTGGCGGTAAGAGGAATGGCCTCCAATTGTTCAAAATACGCAGGGATCATATAATACGGCAATTCCCGGGCCAGGTATTCCCTGAGTTCCGATAAGACCAACTCTTTTTCTTCCTGGGATTCATCAACCGGTTGGTGTGAGACCAGGTAGGCACACAGGAACTTGGTGCCGTATTTGTCTACATTATCTACCACCAGGGCGTCTTTTATTTTTTTATGTTTCATCAACAGGGTTTCGATTTCCCCGGGTTCGATGCGATATCCCCTGATCTTAAGCTGGTGGTCTATCCGGCCTAAAAACATAAGATTTCCATCCGACAGCCAACGAACCAGGTCACCGGTTCGGTAAATATAGGACTTATAGGACCCATGTGACATATAAAACCCTTTACCAAACCCTTTGCTTGCCCCTGATAAAAAGTTTTTGCGGGGGGGGCCAGGGGGGGCGGTTTTTTCAAAAAGAGTCCCCCCTGGCCGCCGGAGGTAAAATTTCTCTGGTGTTAATTCCGGCCGGTTTAAATATCCCCTGGCCAGGCCGGCACCGGAGATACATAATTCTCCCGGGGCTCCATAGGGAAACAATTGCCCCTGTTGATCCAGGACCAGGACCTGGGTATTGTCCAGGGGTTTGCCGATGGGTATGTTTTCCCCGGTGGACTTTCCTCGTTCATACCGGTAAAAGGTGGAACATATGGTGGCTTCGGCCGGGCCGTAACCATTCACCATCTGCATGGAGGGGTTGAGATCAAAATAAGCTTCCAACAGGTAGTCTTTGATGGGTTCTACTCCTACTAAAATTTTATTTAAGCGAACCGATTCTTTATGGGGTGCCAATCGTTCATACAAATCCCGCAGCAGTCCGGGGGGAATGTAAGCAAAAGTAATGTGATGGGTCAAAATAGCGTTGGAGAGCGCCTGGATGTCCGGGACCATGGTTTCCGGCATCAATACCAGGCTGCCGCCAAATACCAACGGTAAAAACACTTCCCCTACACTAACATCAAAGGATATATTGGTTAAGCCCAGGCAATTATCTGCCGGAGAAAAATCCCGATTGTACTCATTGTACATGGAATATAAAAAATTAACCAGGGAGGAGTGTTCGATCATTGCTCCCTTGGGTTTGCCGGTAGTGCCGGAGGTATAAATCACATACGCCAGATTATTGGACGTATTAATGGATAAAAGATCGGTGCTGTCTTCCTGGTAAATTCCCGGGTTTTCCAGCAGTAGGATATCCCCTGCCGGTAGGAGGGCAGTGACCTCTTTATTTGCTTCCAGGAGGTTCTTTTGGGTTAAAAGTATTTTTGCACTACTGTCTTTGAGGATATAGGTTTTCCTGGATTCCGGGAATTCCGAGGATATAGGAAGATAAGCTGCGCCAGCTTTGAGTATGGCAATTATTCCTATTATCATTTCCACGGAGCGCTCCACCATTAAGGCCACGATAGTGTCCGGTCCGATTCCTTTTGTCTGAAGTTGGCGGGCCACTTGGTTCGATTTTTCGTGTAATTCCCGGTATTTCAATTGCTGTAAACCATTTCTCTTTTCCGCTGCCGATACGGCGATGTTCTCTGGTACGTGGTCTGCCTGGTCCTGGAATAATTGCTGGAGGGTTTTATTACAGGGGTATTCTGTGGCGGTATCGTTTAATTCCATTAACAATCGGTTTTTCCCCTCTTTTGGTAAAAAATCGATCTTCCACAGGGGTGAATCGAGGTGAAATAGTGCCGTCTCCAGCAGGCGGCTCAAATGAGCGGCGATGGCCCGAATATCCGCGGCATCGAATAGCAGTGGGTTGTATTGCAGCTCTCCTTTTACTTCCCCGCCGAGGTGCCCGAAAACAAATAGGACATTGGGATGAATATGCTCGACATCCTGTAATCGATGGATGTTTTCTAGCATTACCATCACATCAAACAGGGGAAAATCCTCCTGGTTATTTTCGATATTTAATTGATAGAGCAGTGTTTTTAAGGGGTAATTTTGGTGCTCTGCTGCCTCGAAAGCGGTTTTACTCACCTGGAGTATCAATTCTTTAAATGTCATATAAGGAGACAATCGATTCCTCAATATAAGAACAGTATTGATGAAGTCGCCTTCGATTTCCTGCTTGATGATGGGAGCGCCGATAATGATATCCGTTTGTCCGGTATATCTGTAGAGTAATAAAACCACGGCAGCAGCCAGTATGATGTGCAGTCGTAGATCGGATTGATTGCTTAAAGCCAGGAGCTGGGAGGTGGTATTATCCCCCAGTGCAAAGGGAATATGTTCCCTTTCCTGGAACTGCTGCGGGGTTTTTATTCGTTGGTAAGGAAAAGACACTTTGTTGAGGTCACCTGCCAATTGTTTCAACCAGTAATCTCTTTCTTTGATTTTCCGGGTGGCGGCTGCGGTTTGGTCATGGGTTTGATGGTTTGTTTTCATGGTTTTGATTCTCCTCTAAAATCCCCAGTTTCCGTCATCCCGGGGAATAGTGGGTGCATCGATCAGATGGCCCAGGTGTTTATTTTCACCGATGTATTCTTTGTCGGAGAAAGCAGTAATGGGTGGGACGGCATGGGGGTGGAGTTTTTGCCAGCGTTGGTCTGCACGGTAAAGACCGTCCCAGGAATAGGTGTTTTGAATACCCAGGTTCCTGCAGTGAGCGATAAACCTCCCCAGGCGTTTGTACCGCTCTTCCCGTGTGGGTTCGGTGTCCATTGCCCGGGTTTGAATCATCAACATCTCCCGGAAGCGTTCCGGGTAAAGTTGGACTCCTTGTTTCATCCATTCATTGGCTCCGGGCCGGCCAGCCAATATGCTCCAAAAGACATTACCTTCGGCATAATAGATGTATTCCTGGATTTCTTCCATCATGTCCAGGGTAGCCTGGAAATCTGCGTCTGTTTCCCCGGGATAGCCGATGATCCAGAAAGTAGTGGTTTTGATACCGGCACTGGCCAGGCTGATGATGGCTGCTTTGCTTTGTTCTATGGTGATGCGTTTGTCCATCAGGTCCAGGATGCGCTGCGAACCGCTTTCTATGCCAATGCCAACCCGGTAAAGCCCGGCACGCCGCCACAGGAAAGCCTTCCCCGGATCACATACCTCGTTGCTTACTTTTAAAAATCCATCCCAATAAAGAGATAAATCAGATTTTAAAAATTCCTCTGCCAATGGTGTGACAAAAGGATTCATCAATAGATCGCTCATGTAAAACAACTGGCGCTTGTGCCGGTGGTACAATTCCGTCAACTCTCGTACAATTTGTACTGGCTTTTTCATCCGGAATTTTCCCCAAAAAACAGAGTCGGAACAAAAGGTACACCGGTACGGGCAACTGCGGCTGCCGTAAACCGAGAGATAAGGATAATTCCCAATGGGTAAATCGGAAAAATCCGGCACATGTTGTTTTGACAGGTCCAGGATTTCGCCATTGATGTCCCTTTGGGTAAATACCCGTTTGGTTTCATCCAATTCACCTTGCAGGTATTTAAGGAACAGCACTTCTCCCTCGCCGATCAGTAGGGTATCGATGTATTTACGGGTTTTTTCCAGGAAGTATTCCAGGTTATCGGTTCCTTGTGCCAGTTGATCGTAAAAGACACCACCGCCCATAATATTTTTAATATGAGGATAGCGCTGTCGCACCAATTTAAAAGCAAACAGGGATGCTGGCAGTGTGCCCATGTATACTCCCAGGGCAAATAAATCAGGCTTTTCTTGCTCCATCAGGTTGATAATATACCGGTGCAGCCGCTGATAATTTTCTTCTACAATTGCCGCTAAACATGTCACCTGGTTATTCTGCAGGGAAGTAAAGAAAATTGTTCGTACCAGTGTTTGGATTAATTCTTTATATGCTGTTTCATCGGTATAGTTCAAATGGGCCATCATGTGGTTTTGCCATACCTCGTTGACGATACTGGGATAGTTCCCCTGTTTGTCTTCCGGTATGAAGTTTCTCAGCGTGTTGATATACCTGTCATAGATTTCTCTTAATTCTTTTTCCAGATTGGCGTCCACAGTTTTTACATTTTGATAACCGTGTGCCTTGATATAACTCTTGATACAGGATATGCCCAATGGGGGAATCTGGGGGGTCCAGAAGGGCAATATACCTAGAAGAATTTTTTGTTTTTTTCCTATTTTCATTTTAGAAACCAAAGTTCATATAATCATCGTACCGGGCCCGGGTATGGGCGTCCGCCAGGTGGTGAGAAATAGTAATATTTTTAAGTTTGATTTGCTTATTTTCCAGCACCTGTTTTATAATCTCGCGGTAATACCGGGCAATTTTTTCAACAGTTTCATGTTTGAAGAGGACTGCGGCGTACTCCAATTGAATATGGATGCTTTTATTACCGGGGGTTTCGTAGGCTATGATAAACAGGTCGAATTTGGAGGTATGGTTGTGATACTCGATGGGTTCCAGGCGCAGCGTTGAATCCCGGATTTCCGGGATATCCTCGAAGGGAAGATCAAAATTTTGCAGGGCAAACATGACATCATACAAGGGA
>Ga0316628_100000241_pt1 | contig 34289 bp, 34 predicted proteins | sample OWC_Aug_M2_C1_D5_FD_207648 | JGI IMG/M metagenome (GOLD analysis project Ga0316628, IMG submission 207648) | Wetland soil microbial communities from Old Woman Creek delta, Ohio, United States - OWC_Aug_M2_C1_D5_C | ecosystem: Environmental > Terrestrial > Soil > Wetlands | place: USA: Ohio...
TGGCGCGCCCGGCAGGATTTGAACCCACGACCCCCTGGTTCGTAGCCAGGTACTCTATCCAACTGAGCTACGGGCGCGAGGGCGCGAATTATAGCAAATCGACGCGCCCGCTGGTTCGCTCATGACTTGACGCTCGCGCGGCGGTGCCGATAATCGCCAGACCCATTCAACGGAGGCGACGATGAGCGGATTCGTACTGGCGGTGAAGATCAAGGTGAAGCGCGATTCGGTCGACAAGTTCATGGCGGCGGTGCAGGAGAACGGCAAGGCGGCGCGCGAGACCGAGCCGGGCTGCAAGACCTTCGACATCCTGGTCGATCCGCAGGACCCGACCTCGGTGATGCTCTACGAGGTGTACAAGGACGAGGCGGCGTTCGAGGCGCACCAGCAGACGCCGCACTTCAAGAAGTACCTCGCGACCGCATTGCAGTGGCTCGACTCGCGCGACCGCCAGTTCTTCCGGCGCGCGGCCCCCTGATGGACTTGCGCCTCGCCGAGCTCACGCCGACCGAGCGCTACAAGCTGCTCACCGGCCTGGTGGTCCCCCGGCCGATCGCGTGGATCTCGACGGTGAACGCGGCGGGCGTGGCGAACTGCGCGCCCTACTCGTTCTTCAACGCCTTCGCCGAGGATCCGCCGCTGGTGATGGTGAGCTTCGGGCCGCGAACCGACCGCAAGGTGAAGCATTCGCTGAAGAACACGCTGGACACCGGCGAGTTCGTCGTCAACCTGGTCGACGAGGACACCGCGAACGCGATGCACATCTCGAGCGAGGAGATCCCGGAGGAGGAAAGCGAATTCGCGAAGACCGGCTTGACGCCGGCGCCCGCGATCATGGTGCGCCATCCGCGCATCGCGGAGGCCGTGGCCTGCTTCGAGTGCCGGGTGTTCAAGCACCTGGAGATCGTCCCGGGGCGCGTGTTCATCATCGGCGAGATCCTGCTGGTGCACGCGCGCGAGGGCGTCATCGACCCGCTGAGCAAGCGCATCTCGGACGCCCATTACCGGCCGATCGGGCGCCTGTACGCCAACCGCTACTGCACCACGCGCCAGCGCTTCACGTTGCCCGGCAAGCTGCCCGACTGATCCCGGGCAGGACCGCCGCGCAACGCTCAGAAACCCCAGTAGTCGAGCCCCTCGGGCAGCGGCTCGCCGTGGCCGAGCGATGCGAGCTTGGCGTACTGGCCCTCGACATAGAGCAGCGGCTTGCCCTTCTTGCCGAACAGCACCTGCTCGACCTGGCCGAGGAAGATGGTGTGCGTGCCGTGTGTGATCTTCTTCACCACGCGGCAATCGAATGAGGCGAGCGCGTCGATCAGCACTGGCGAGCCCGTCGCGAGGTGCGTCCAGTCGCGCGACTTGAAGCGCCCTTCCCCGGTCTGCGTGCCGCTGAACACGGTCGACAGCTCGGCATCGTCGGCGCGCAGTACGTTGACGCAGAACACTCCCGCCTTCTGGATCGCGCCGTGCGTCGTGGTCGACTTGTTGATGCACGCCAGCACCGTGGGCGGGTCGGCGGTCACCGAGCAGACCGCGGTGGCGGTCATGCCGTAGCGGTGCCCGGCGTGCGCGCTGGTGACGACGTTCACCGCGGCCGCCAGCGTGCGCATGCCGAGCCTGAACTGCACGGCGTCGACGCGCTGGGGGGGCTGGCTCTTTTCCATGCGACGAAGTGTACCTGCCGCGCGCTCGATCGTGCCGCCGCCCCGTGCTAGCGCCCGCGCAGGTTGACCAGCACGATCCCCGCGCCCACCAGCAGCGCCGCCGCGCCGAACGCCGGGGTGAGCGGCTCTCTAAGCACCATGACGCCGAACAGCACTCCGAACATCGGCGTGAGGAACGAGAATACCGACAGCCGCGCCGCCAGGTAGCGCGTCAGGAGCCAGAACCAGGCGAGGTAGCTCGCGAAGGCGACGATGACCCCCTGATAGGCGAGGCTCGCGAGCGCCACCGGGGTGAGCGCGACGACGCCCTTTTCGCCCATCAGCGCGGACGCCACCGGCAGCATCAGCGCGGAAACCGCCAGCTGATAGAACAGCGTCTTGGTGGCGGTGACGCCGCTCAGCTTCGACGCGCGCACGAGCACCGTGGTGGCGCCCCAGAGCACGGCACCGATCACGCCGAACAGATCGCCCAGCAGCGTCGCGTCGCGCCCCGCCGTGAAGCCGTTGGCGAACGCCAGCACGACCCCGGCGAACGACAGCAGCACCCCGAGCCATTGGCCGCGCACCAGCCGTTCGCCGCGCACGAACAGGTGCAGCCCCAGCGCGGCGACCACCGGTGCGAGATAGATGAAGACGATCATGCGCGAGGCGGTGGTGTGCGCGAGGCCCGCGTAGATGAAGACGAACTCGCCGCCGAACAGGACACCCGCTGCGATGCCCGGCAGCAGCGTTCCGTCGCGCCGGAACAGGGCGATGCCGCGCACGCGGGCCCAGACGAAGAGCAGGCAAGCGGCGACGATCGAGCGGATGCCGGCCTGCATCACCAGCGATACGTCGTGCGCCGCGAGCTTGATGGCGACCTGCTGGAAGCCCCACAGGGCGGTGCACAGCACCATGATCCCGAAGGCCGTGGCGTCTAGCGGCGTACGGTCGTTTGACATGCGAAAGGGAGGGTCCGGACGCCGCGCAGTCTAGCAGGAGCACCGCCGCGCCATAGGGTTCGCCTATCGAAGCCATGGCGACAAGTCATTGGAATTATCACGCCGGCGATCCTATCTTGATAGCCATGTTCAACTGCACAGCAGGGGCCAGGAAAATGAATGCAAGTCGCGAAGGCAAGCCGGTACCCCAAGTCACGTTCCGCACCCGCAGCAACAACGAGTGGCGCAGCGTCACGAGCGACCAGTTGTTCAAGGGCAAGACCGTGGTCGTGTTTTCCTTGCCCGGGGCGTTCACCCCGACGTGCTCGTCGACTCACCTGCCGCGCTACAACGAGCTCGCGCCGGCGTTCTTCGCGAACGGCGTGGACGCGATCGTGTGCGTGTCGGTGAACGACGCCTTCGTCATGAACGAATGGGCCAGAGACCAGGAATGCCAGAACGTAATCCTGATCCCCGACGGCAACGGCGAGTTCACCGACGGCATGGGCATGCTGGTGGACAAGTCCGACCTCGGCTTCGGCAAGCGCTCGTGGCGCTACTCGATGCTGGTGAAGGACGGCATCGTCGAGAAGATGTTCATCGAGCCCGAGAAGCCCGGCGACCCGTTCGAGGTGTCCGACGCCGACACCATGCTCGCCTGCGTCAACCCGCAGGCGAAGAAGCCCGACCAGGTGGCGATCCTGACGCGCGAAGGCTGCCAGTTCTGCGCCAGGGCGAAGGCGCTGCTCGCGGACCTCGGCTACGACTACGTCGAGATCCCGCTCGAGCACAAGATTCGCAGCCGCGCCGTCGGCGCGATCGCCGGCGCGCAGACCGTGCCGCAGGTGTTCATCAACGGCGAGCGCATCGGCGGCTGGGAAGAGCTCGAGCGCTGGGCGAAGAAGGCGGCGTGACGCGCGGGCTTGAGGTAACCTCCGAGGACTCAATCCACGGGGGAGATGTTCCTTGAGCGATGCCCCAACCGGCGGGGAGCTGGACGCGCTGCGCGCCAAGCTGCGCGCGTTCATCGCCGAGCGCGACTGGGCCCAGTTCCACAACCCCAAGAATCTCGCCATGGCCCTGGTCGCCGAGGCCGGGGAACTGGTCGAGCATTTCCAGTGGCTCACCGCCGAGCAGGCCGACCGGCTGCCCCGGGAGACGCTCGCCGAGGTCGAGCACGAGCTCGCCGACGTGCTCATCTTCCTGGTCGAGCTCGCCGACCGGCTGAACGTCGACCTGCTCGCCGCCGCCGAGCGCAAGCTCGCGCTCAACGCGCAGAAGTACCCGGTGGAGAAGGCGCGCGGGAGGGCCACCAAGTACGACAAGCTGTAAGCGATGCTCGCGTACCGCCACCAATTCCATGCGGGCAACTTCGCCGACGTCTTCAAGCACGCGCTCCTGGCGCGCCTGTTGCTCGCCCTGCGCCAGAAGGACAAGCCGTTCGTCTACCTCGACACGCATGCCGGCGTCGGCCGCTACGACCTCGAGCATGTGTGGGCGCAGAAGAACGCCGAGTTTCGCGGCGGCATCGCGCGCATCCTCGACAAGGACGATGTTCCGGCGCTCGTCGCGCCGTACCTGGACGCGGTGCGCGCCGAGAACCCGGACGGCCGGCTGCGCTATTACCCCGGCTCGCCGCTCATCGCACGCAGGTTGCTGCGCGCCGGCGACCGCGCGGTGCTCTCGGAGCTAAACAAGAAGGACTTCGCCGAGCTGCAGAAGCTGTTCGCCCGCGACCGGCAGGTCGTCGTGCGCCTCATGGACGGCTACCAGGCGCTCAAGGCGGACCTGCCGCCCAAGGAGCGGCGCGGGCTGGTCCTGATCGACTCGTCCTTCGACCGTGCGCGGGAGTTCGATCGGCTTGTCGAGGCACTGCAGGCCGCGCACACCCGATGGGCCACCGGCGTCTACGCGCTCTGGTTCCCGCTCATGGAGCCCGCTGCGATACGGGATTTCGAGCGCCGGATCGTGGCGACCGCGATCCGCCGGATTCTGTGGCTGGAGCTCAGGCTGCGCGCCGGCCGCGAGGCCGGAAAGCTCACCGGGTGCGGCATGGTCGTCGTCAATCCGCCGTACGGCTTCGCGCAGGAGGCCGCGTCGATACTCGATTGGCTCAAGCGCGTTCTCGCTCCGGCGGGCGGCGGCGCCGCGCGCTGCCGCGTGCTCGTCGGCGAGTGAGCAGCGCGCCGCAACGGATCACCGCGGAACGATACGCGTCCCGGCCGTGCCGGCGAGTGCCGCTACGAGATGCGGCGGGTCGGTGATGACGCCCTCGGGGCCGCCGCCTTCCAGGTATTCGATGAGCGCGCCGACCTTCGGGCCCATGCTGCCCTTGTCGAACTGGTTCCCGTCGTAGAGCCGTTTCGCCTCCGCGAGCGTCAGCCGCTCCAGCCAGCGCTGCGTCGGCTTGCCGAAATCGAGCGCGACGCGCTCGACGCCCGTGGCGATCGCCAGCCGGTCGGCGTGCAGCGTGCGCGCCAGCAGGCTCGAGGCGGTGTCCTTGTCGATCACCGCCTCGATGCCGCAGATCTCGCCCTGCTCGTCCTGCATCACCGGAATGCCGCCGCCGCCGCAGGCGACGACGACGTAGCCCTCGCCGACGAGGTGCGCGATGACCGCCAGGTCGACGATCGCCTTGGGCCGCGGCGACGGGACCACGCGCCGCCAGCCGCGGCCCGGGTCTTCCTTCACCTGCCAGCCGAGGTCGGCGGCGCGCTTGCGCGCGGTAGCCTCGTCCATCGGCGAGCCGATCGGCTTGGTGGGATCGCGGAACGCCGGATCGCCGCGATCGACCAGCACCTGCGTCACGACCGCGACCGCCTCGCGCTTCAGCCCGCGGCGGCGGAATTCATTGCGCAGCGCCTTGACGAACATGTACCCGAGGGCGCCCTGCAGGTCGGCGCCCGCGTAATCCATCGGCACCGGAATCACCTCGTGCAGCGCCAGCTCCGAGCGGCGCAGGATGAACCCCATCTGCGGGCCGCTGCCGTGCGTGAGCACCACCCGCCAGCCGGCCTCGATCAGGTCCACGACGTAGCCCACCGTCGCGCGCGCGGTATCGTACTGGTCCGCGATCGTGCGGTGCTGTTCGTCGCGGATCAGCGCGTTGCCGCCGACCGCGATCACTGCGAGCTTGGCCTGGCTGGTCATGCTGGCCCCCTTCATCGGCTATGACACGCTAGCTGCGATTCGCCTCGGCATCGAGCGCGCAAAGCGCCTGCGTGAAGCAGGCTAGCGGCGCGCGCGTGATCCCCGCCCCGATCTGCCCGACGCCGGCGTCACGGTGCGCGATCCCGGTGTTGATCACGGGCTCGATTCCGCTGTCGACGACCTTGCGGACGTCGATGCCGCAGGGCGCGCCGCGAAAGTCGAGTGCCGGCAGCTGGAAGGTGCTCGCTTCCCCGAGCGTGATGTGGCGCATGCGCATCGAGTTCGCGGTCGCGTCCTCGGGCGTCCCGCCGACGAACTTGACGATGGCGGGCGCGGCCGCCATCGAGAACCCGCCGAAGCCCGCCGTTTCGGTGATCGAGCTGTCGCCGAGGTCGAGCGCGGCGTCGCGCGCGCCGTAGCCGGCGAAATAGAGCCCGTCGATCGCGCCGGCCGGCGCCGTGAACCAGCGATCCCCGAGGCCACTCACGCGTATGCCGAACTCGACGCCGTTGCGCGACATGGCGGTCACCATGCTCGACCCGGCAACGCCGTGCGCCGCGTCGAGCATCAGCTTGCACATGGCCATGGATATGTTGAGGTAGAAGTGCTCGTTGTCGGCGATGAAATCGAGCACCTGCGCCAGGTCGTCGGCCGGTAGCCGCGCGCGCACCAGCGCCGGAGCGAGGCGCCTCAGCAGCAGCGCGGTCGCCGCCGCATTGCGGTTGTGCACCTCGTCGCCCATGATGAGCGCCTGCGCGACCAGCGGCTTGAGCTCGATACCGCCGAGCGGCGCGAGTGCCGCCCCGATGGCGGGCGCGAGCTTCGTCTCGATCCACTTCAGGCGCCCGAGTACGTCCGCGCCGTAGGCACCGAAGCGCAGCGCCTTGCCGAGGCCCTCGTTGAAGTTGCTGTAGGCGCGCGCCCCGCGCGCCGCGTCCTCGACGATCCACACCGGCATCGACGGGCTGATCACGCCCGCCATCGGCCCGACCGCGCCGTGGTGATGGCAGGGATCGAACGCGATCTGCCCGCTCGCGGCGAGCGCGCGGGCCGCTCCCGCGTCGCGCGCCCAGCATTCGTACAGGATCGCGCCCGCGATCGCGCCCTGCATCGGCCCGCACATGCGCGCCCACTCGAGCGGCGGGCCGGCATGCAGGATCATGCGCTCGCCCATGCCCGGCAGCGTGCTGCGCGCAGCACCGACGCCGCGCAGCACCGGCGCGGCACCGAGAAACGCGGCAAGCGCCCTGGTGTTCGCCGCTTCGGTCGCCGGATGGTTGGTGAGCCGCGCGAGCGCCATGCCGGTCGCGCGGTCGCCAAACGCGGGCGGCGTCCACTCGAGCTGCGTCACCGCGCCGCCGGCCGCCGCGATCGTCTCGGCGAACTGCGCCAGACCGACGTTGACGACGCCGAGGCTAGTTTCGAGGAGCCGGGGCATGGCGCGATGCGATGGCGGCGGCAGTGTGGACGGCCTGCGCGTTGCTCGCTGCGAGGATGACGCCGGCCTCGCGCAGCGCGGCCACCTGGCGCGCGAAACCCTGCGGGTCGCGCTCGGTGCCGCAGACGAAGGCGACGAGCGCGATCTCGCGCCCGCCGCGCTGTGCCGCGGCGCGCGCCTCGCGCAGCGCGGGCAGCATTTCCGCCGCCGGATCGGGGTGCGCGCCGTAGCCGAGCACCACGTCCAGCAGGATCACCGCGACTTCCGCGTCTTCCGCCTCGCGCACGATGCGCTCGTTGCGCAGGCGATGGTCGATCATCGGGTGCGGCCGGCCGCGCGTGAATTCATCGTCGCCCAGGTCGACCAGCGTATGGCCGCGGCTGTGCCACACGTCTTCGAGCGCGGTGGCGCTCGCCACGGGCGTGTTGGAATGCACGTCCGGCAGCGCCTGCGACAGCAGCAGCGTCGCCTCGTAGCAGAACGTGCCGCCGCTATAGAGGCCGCGCACATAGCGCTGCCCGGGCGCGAGACGCGGGGCCTCGAACTGCGGCAGGCGCCGCTCGGTGTCCGCATAGGGCGTGCCGCGCGCCGCCGCGAGCGCCATCGCGGCGGCCTCCTCGAGCGTCGCCGCGGCGCGGACGTTGCCGCCTTCGACATCCGCCGCGGCCGCGCCGAGGAAGCAGGCGATCACCGGCTTGCCGGTGGCGCGCGCGCGCGCCAGCACCTTTTCGGCGACTCCGCGCGCCGGCGGTTTGGACACCAGGACGATGACGCGCGTCCCGGCATCCGCGGCGAGCTCGTCGATCGCGCGCAGCATCGTGGCGCCGCCGACCTCCGCCTTCAGGTCGCGCCCGCCGGTGCCAAGCGCGTGCGACACCCCGAGTCCCCCCTGGTCGATGAGCGAGGTCACCTGCTGCAGCCCCGTGCCCGAGGCGCCGACGACCCCGATCGGTCCCTTGCGCACGGCGTTGGCAAAGCCGAGCGGCACGCCGGCGACGATCGCCGTGCCACAGTCCGGGCCCATCACCAGCAGCTCGCGCTCCTCGGCCTCGCGCTTGAGCATCACCTCGTCGGCAAGGCTCACGTTGTCGCTGAACAGCATGACGTTCAGGCCGAGCCGCAGCGCCTTGAGCGCCTCGGCCGCGGCGTACTCTCCCGGGGTCGAGATCAGCGCGAGGTTGGCCTCGGGCTGTGCCGAAATGCCCATCTGTATGGTGCGCGGCGCGATCTCGAGCGGCCCACGCCGGGGACCGGCCGCCGCGTCCCCTGCGAGCGCGCGCTCGGTTTCGTCGAACGCCGCCCGCACCGCAGCGTCGTCGTCTCCCTGCACGACCACGACAAGATCGCTCGGCGACGCCTCGACCGGCCTGTCGAGCATGCCCGCTTCGCGGAGCAGTGCCAGGTTTCCCTTGGTCGCCATGACCACGGAGGCCTGCCGCACGCCAGGACGCCCGGCGATGCGCGCCGAGAGCTGCATGAGCGACACCGAATCGCGGTAGGTGTTGTGGACGATCCTGAGCGACGCGGGCATGTTCGTTGCTATAGGGGTCGCAGGGCAACCCGCGGTGCAGGGGGTCGAAATTATTATTGGCCGGAGTCGGCGACTACTATACAGGCGCACCGCACTTCCGGCAGCATTGGGCTCCCCGCACCGGCAGCCGATGCCTCTCGCCCCGACCATGTCCGCCTCCATCGAAAGCCTGGATCTCGCGCGGTTGCGGGCCCGCTACCTTTCGGGCGCGCTCGACCCGCAGCAAGTCGTGGCGCTCGTGCTCGAGCGCATCGAGCGCCGCGGCGACGACAAGGTCTGGATCGACCGCGTGCCGCGCGCCGAGCTCGAGGCGCGTGCCGCTGAGCTCGGCCGGCGCCGCGCCACCGAGCTCCCGCTCTACGGAATTCCCTTCGCAATCAAGGACAACATCGACCTCGCGGGGCGCCCCACGACCGCCGCGTGCCCGGACTTCGCCTACACGCCGAAGGAAAGCGCGCCGGTGGTGCAGCGTCTGCTCGACGCCGGGGCGATCGCCATCGGCAAGACCAACCTCGACCAGTTCGCCACCGGCCTGGTCGGCACACGCTCACCGTACGGCGCCTGCGCGAACCCCTTCGACGCGCGCTACATCGCGGGTGGCTCGAGCTCGGGATCCGCGGTCGCCGTCGCGGCGGGGCTGGTGAGCTTTTCCCTCGGCACGGACACCGCCGGCTCCGGGCGCGTTCCGGCCGCCTTCAACAACCTCGTCGGGCTGAAACCGACGCTCGGCCTGCTGTCGACGCGTGGCGTGGTGCCGGCGTGCCGCTCGCTCGACTGCGTGTCGATCTTCGGCCTCACCGTCCGGGACGCGCAGGCGGTGCTCGAGGTCGCGCAGGGCTTCGACGCCGCCGACCCTTTCTCCCGCGCCCTGCCCGCCGACCTCGAGTCCGGGTTCGGCGAGCGCTTCCGCTTCGGCGTGCCGCGCGCGGCGGACCGCGAATTCTGCGGCGATGCCGCGTCGGAAAAACTGTACGGCGATGCGCTCGCGCGCCTCGAGGCACTCGGCGGCGAGCGCGTCGAGCTCGATTTCCGATCCTTCTACGAGACCGCGCAGCTGCTCTACGAAGGCCCATGGGTGGCAGAGCGCTGGCTGGTGGTACGCGAGCTGCTTGCGCGCAAGCCCGAGGCGGTGCATCCCGTGACGCGCCGCGTGATCGAGAAGGCGAGCGCGTTCTCCGCCGCCGACGTCTTTACCGCACTCTACCGCCTGCAGGAGCTGCGCCGTCGGGCCGCGGACGCATGGCGGCGGGTCCAGCTGATCGTGACCCCGAGCGCGCCGACGATCTACACGCTCGCGCAGATCGAGGCCGATCCGGTCGCGCTCAACAGCCGCCTCGGCACGTACACGAACTTCGTCAACCTGCTCGACATGTGCGGGCTCGCCGTCCCCGCCGGCTTCCGCGCCGACGGCCTGCCCTTCGGCGTGACCCTGCTCGCGCCGGCCTTCCGCGACCGCGCGCTCGCGGCGCTGGGCGACCGCTTGCAGCGCGCGCAAGGATTGCCGCTCGGCGCGACTCGCGCCGCGCTGCCGCCCGCGCAGGAGCAGCCGCAGGCGGCGGCGCGCCCCGGCACGGTGCGCCTCGTGGTGTGCGGTGCCCACATGTCGGGCCTGCCGCTCAACCGTGAGCTGACCGAGCGCGGCGCGCGCCTCGTGCGCCGCGCGCGCACCGCGCCGCGCTACCGCTTCTATGCGCTCGAAGCGTTCTCGCCGCCGCGTCCCGGCATGGTGCGCAGCGAGCCCGGCGCGGCGATCGAGGTCGAGGTCTGGGAGCTGCCGGCGGCAGCCTTCGGCGGGTTCGTCGACGGCATACCGGCGCCGCTCGGCATCGGCACGGTCGAGCTCGAGGACGGCGCGCAGCTGCGCGGCTTCCTGTGCGAGCAGTACGCGACGCAGGGCGCGCGCGAGATCACCCGGCTCGGTGGCTGGCGCGCCTACCTCGCGCAGCGTGCCGCGGTGGCGAAGGCCGGTTGAACGGGGAGGCAAAGGCGATGGCAAAGGTCGAGGCGGAACCCTACGAGTTCGAGTTCGATCCAGCGAGTTGCGCGCTGGTGATCGTCGACATGCAGCGCGACTTCGTCGACCCGGGCGGCTTCGGCGAAGCGCTCGGCAACGACGTGTCGCTGCTGAGGAAGGCGATCAAGCCGACGCAGAAGGTGCTGGAGGCGGCACGCAAAAAGAAGATGCTCGTCATCCATACGCGCGAGGGCCATCGTCCGGACCTGAGCGACCTGCCGCTGAACAAGAAGCTGCGCGGGCGCCTCAAGACCGGAATCGGGGACAAGGGCCCGATGGGCCGGATCCTGGTGCGCGGCGAGTACGGCCACGACATCGTCGACGACCTGAAGCCCGCGCCGGGCGAGCCGGTGGTGGACAAGCCCGGCAAAGGCGCCTTCTACGCCACCGACCTCGATTCGATGCTGCACAACCGGGGCATCCGGAGCCTGGTGGTGTGCGGCGTGACCACCGAGGTGTGCGTCAACACGACCGTGCGCGAGGCGAACGACCGCGGCTACGACTGCCTGGTGCTCGAGGACTGCGTCGGCTCGTACTTCCCGCATTTCCAGAAGGCGGCGCTCGAGATGATCAAGGCGCAAGGCGGCATCTTCGGCTGGGTCAGCGATTCGACGCGGTTTTTGGCGGGACTGGCGAAAGACTAACGACAACAAAAGGGGGGACCATGGCAAACCAAGCTGCAACAACACAGGTTCGGTGGTGGGTGCCCGGAGACTGGAACGGCTTTTTCGGGTTGTTTACCAACGTCGTGCTCAACGTGATCGTGCTGACCGGTCTGTGCCTGGGGGTGGTGAACCTGCCCGCGGACACGGTCTTCGGGCGCATCCTGCCGGCGCTCGGCATCGCGCTGCCGATCGGCAACCTCTACTACGCATACCTCGCGTGGAAGCTGGCGAAGAAGGAAGGGCGCACGGACGTCACCGCGATGCCGTACGGCCCGAGTGTGCCGCACATGTTCATCGTCGTCTTCGTGGTCATGCTGCCGGCGTACCTGAAGACCAAGGACCCGGTGCTCGCCTGGCAGGCCGGCCTCGCGTGGGCCTTCATCATCGGCGTCATCATTCTCGCCGGGGTGTTCGTCGGGCCATGGATCCGGGCGCACACGCCGCGCGCAGCGATGCTGGGCACGCTCGCCGGCATCTCGATCGCCTTCATCTCCCTGCGACCGGCGTTCCAGATGTGGGAGGTGCCCTGGATCGCGTTCATTTCGCTCGCCATCGTGCTGATCAGCTGGACGGCCAATGTGCGCCTGCCGTGGGGATTGCCCGGCGGCCTGGTCGCGGTGATCGTCGGCGTGGTCGTCGGCTGGATCGCGTACTTCTTCGGCTGGAGCGACGTGGTGAAGGCCGAGCAGGTGAGCGCCTCGCTCGGTCAGTTCGGACTGCACCTGCCGATTCCGGGCAACGAGGTCTGGCGCGGTCTCGCCGCGGTCGCGCCGCTGCTCGTGACCGCGATCCCGCTCGGCATCTACAACTTCACCGAGGCGATGAACAACGTCGAGAGCGCCGCCGCCGCGGGCGACTCGTACGACCTGCGCAAGATCCTCGCCGCGGACGGCATCGGCGCCATCGCGGGCGCGGTGCTCGGCAGCCCGTTTCCGCCGGCGGTGTACATCGGGCATCCGGGTTGGAAGGCGGTCGGCGGGCGCATCGGCTATTCGCTCGCCACGGGCGTCGTGATCGCGCTGGTGTGCTTCCTTGGCCTCACAGCGCTACTGCTTGCGGTGGTGCCGCTGGTGGCGATCCTGCCGATCCTGCTGTACATCGGCCTGGTGATCGGCGCGCAGGCGTTCCAGGCCTCGCCGGCAAAGCACGCGCCCGCCGTGGTGCTGGCGATCATCCCCAACGTCGCCGCATGGGGACAGCTGCAGGTCGATAGCGCCCTCAATGCGGCCGGCACCTCGGCCGCGAGCCTCGGCCTGGGCAAGCTGGCCGGCGCGGGGCTCGTGTACCACGGCATGGAGCTGCTCGGCGGCGGCGCGGTGCTCGCCGGCCTGGTGCTGGGCGCGCTCGCCGCGTTCATCATCGACCACAAGCTCAAGGAAGCGGGGTTCTGGGCCTTGGCCGGCGCGGTGCTCGCGTTCTTCGGCTTCATCCACGGCACGCAGCTCGGCTGGGCGATGTCGCCGCAAGTGGCGCTCGGATATCTGCTGTTCGCCGCGGTCTGCTTTGCGGCAGGCATGTCGGAGAAGAAAGCGGCGAGCTGAACGCCGTGGACGTGGTGCACATCGGCGAGCGGGCGCGGGCCGCGCTGGCGCGCAGCGGCGGCGTCGCCGCGCCGCTTCCCGCCTTCGCCGACGCGCCCTATCTCGAGGCCGATGGCGAGGTGATCTGGGTGGGGGCGCGCCTGCCCGCCCGGCATCCGCGCGCCGTGATCACCTCGTGCGCGCCGCCGCGCGGCGTGACGCTGCGCTTCGCGGCGCTACCGGCGCGCGGCTGGTCGCCGCGGCTGCCGATTCTCGACGAGGACGCCGTGGCGCGCGTGATCGACGCCGCGGGCGCGCTGCGCCGGGCGCTCGTCGGCGCGTGCGCGCCGCGCGGCTTCGGCATGCTGCTGGCTGGACGGGCACCCGGCTTTCCGCTCGATCTCGCAGTGCCGCGGGTCGAGGCGCTCGGCGCGGCCTATCGCCGGGAGGATCCCGACGCCGTTTTCGTCGCTTCGCTCCCGCTGCTCGGGTTCGGCACCGGGCTCACGCCCTCGGGCGACGATCTCGCCGGCGCCGCGCTGTTCGGCCGGCGATTTGTATCCCCGCGCGATCTCGGCTGGCAAGACGTCGCCGAGCGCCTGTCACGCGAGGTCGCAGTCCGCAGCCACGCGGTCAGCGCTGCGCTGTTCGCCGATCTGGCGCGCGGCCAGAGCTTCGCGCCGCTGCACGCGGTGGCCGAGGCGCTGCTGCGCGGCGAACACGACGCGGCCCTCCTTGCGGCGCGCACGCTGGCCGCGGTCGGCCACTCCTCCGGCTGGGACATGCTCGCCGGGCTGATGATCGGCGTGACGGGTCGCTGCACCGGCAGATAGGCGGCCCGGGCGCACCGATCTGGAAAGCAACTGGTGCGCACGGTCTCTTGCTTTTGATGCGGCGCAAAAGCGTTTGAGATTTACAGCGCATCAATAATCCATTACCGTGATTGAATAGTCGTGCAAGATCCGTCGGAACTGAGGCCGACTGCATGATCACTGCACAGCAGCTTCGGGCGGCCAGAGCGCTGCTGGGGCTGGATCAGCGGGCGCTGGCCGCGGCGTGCGGCCTGTCGCTGCCTACGATTCAGCGCATGGAGACGAGCGACGGTGTCGTGCGCGGCAACGTCGAGTCGCTGATGAAGTTGATCGAGGCATTGGACCGCGCGGGCGTCGAGTTGATCGGAGAGGGCGCGGCGAGCGCGAACGGTGGCCGGGGTGTTCGACTGAAGCGGATGTCGGATCCGCCCGGGTAGCGCTGCGGCCGCACCCGAGGCTGTCCGCAAGGGGGAACGAGGCACACGGTGGCTCTGGAAGGGCTGTTGTGGTGCATTGGAGCGCTGCTCGCGACCGGCGTGGCGGCGATCTGGGCTGCGCACTTTCGGGCAGGAACCCCGGTTGTCTATGGCGCTGCGCTGTGCTTCTGCGCGGCAGCGCTGGGCATCGCTGTCACCTGCCTTCTCGCCGGTAACTCGCTCCTAGGCGCGCTCACCCTGCCCGTCGGATTACCGTGGCTCGGCGCGCATTTCCGGCTCGATTCGTTGGCGGCGTTCTTCCTCGTCGTCGTGAATCTCGGCGGCGTTACCGCGAGCATCTACGGCGTGGGCTACGGCCGGCACGAAGAGGCGCCCGGGCGCGTATTGCCGTTCTTTCCGGCGTTTCTGGCAGGCATGAATCTCGTGGTGCTCGCCGACGACGCGTTCACGTTCCTGTTCACCTGGGAATTCATGTCGCTTACTTCCTGGGCGCTCGTCATGGCGCACCACCGCCGTTCGGGAAACGCGGCGGCAGGCTATCTGTATCTCATCATGGCGAGCTTCGGTACGCTCGCCCTGCTCCTTGCGTTTGGCCTGCTCGCCGGCCCCGCGGGAGGCTACGCGTTCCAAGCGATTCGCGCGGCACCGCCCGCGGACGGCGTGGCGGCCGTGGTGCTCGTCCTCGCACTCATCGGGGCCGGGTCGAAGGCGGGCCTGGTGCCGCTGCACGTGTGGCTGCCGCTCGCGCATCCCGCGGCGCCGAGCCATGTCTCCGCGCTGATGAGCGGGGTCATGACCAAGGTGGCGGTGTACGGCATCGTGCGCATCGTGTTCGACCTGCTCGGCGCGCCGACGTGGTGGGCGGGGGCGCTGGTCGCCCTTCTCGGCGGCGTGACCGCGGTCATGGGCGTGCTGCACGCGCTCATGGAACACGACCTCAAGCGCCTGCTCGCCTATCACACCGTGGAAAATATCGGCATCATCTTCATCGGCCTCGGCCTCGCGCTCGCCTTCGAGGCAAACGAGATGCGGGCGGCGGCGGCGCTAGCGCTGACGGCGGCGCTGTTCCATGTTTTCAACCATTCCGTGTTCAAGAGCCTGCTGTTCTTCGGATCGGGCGCGGTGCTCACTGCCACCGGCGAGCGTGACATGGAGCATCTCGGCGGACTGATCCATCGCATGCCGCTTACGGCATTTGCGTTTCTGGTCGGCTCGGCGGCGATTTCCGCGCTGCCGCCGTTCAACGGCTTCGTTTCCGAATGGCTCACCTTCCAGGCGATTCTCGTGAGCCCGGCGCTGCCGCAGTGGCTGCTGAAGTTTCTCGTTCCCGCGATTGGAGCTCTGCTCGCGCTCTCGGCCGCGCTCGCGGCAGCCTGCTTCGTCAAGGCATTCGGCGTGACGTTCCTGGGCCGACCGCGGACCGAGGCGGCGCGGAACGCCGTCGAGACTGATCGCTGGTCGCTCGCCACCATGTTCATTCTGGTCGCTCTTTGCCTGATCGCCGGCATCCTGCCCGGCTACTTCATCGATGCTCTGGCGCCGGTCACCCAGGTTTTGGCCGGGGCACATCTGCCCCGGCAGGGCGAACTAGACTGGCTGACGATCGTCCCGGTCGCGCAGAGCCGCAGCTCCTACAACGGGCTGCTCCTGTTCCTGATCATCGCGTTTGCCGCCGGGCTCGGCGCCGAAGCGATCCACCGCTGGGCATCCCGCGCGCTGCGCAGGTCTGCGCCCTGGGACTGCGGCTTTCCCGATCCCAGCCCCGCCACCCAGTACACCGCAGGCAGCTTTTCGCAGCCGATTCGCAGGGTATTCGGGACGGTCGTATTCCGCGCACGCGAGGAGGTGCGCATACCGCCGCCGGGCGATCTCCAGGCCGCGCAGATGCACGTGCGGCTGCGTGATGTCCAGTGGGATACGTTCTATGTTCCGATCACCGGCCTCGTGAGCTACGTCGCAGATCGCCTCAACAAAGTGCAGTTCCTCTCGATCCGGGCCTACCTGACGCTCGTGTTCGGCGCGCTGGTCGCGCTCCTGATGGTGCTCGCGGTATGGCAATAGTCCTGGATCTCCTCGTCCAGATCGGCCAGATGGTTCTCGTGCTTGCGCTCGCGCCGCTATTCACCGGCTACGTGCGCAAAGTCAAGGCGCATCTGCTGCGCCGCGAGGGCCCGCCGCTCGTGCAACCCTATCGCGAAATGTTGCGCCTGCTGCGCAAGGACGTCGTGCTTGCGCATACGGCCTCGTGGGTGTTCCGTGTCGCGCCTTACCTCATCTTCGCCACCACCTGGGTCGCCGCCTCGCTCATCCCGACTTTCGCCACCGGCCTGATCTTCAGTTACGCGGCTGACGTGATCGCGATCGTCGCGCTGCTGGGAAGCGCGCGCTTCATGCTCGCGCTGGCCGGGCTTGACGTCGGCACCAGCTTCGGCGGAATCGGTTCAAGCCGCGAAATGCTGATTGCCTCGCTCGCCGAGCCGGCGATGCTGATGGTAGTGTTCACGCTCTCTCTCCTCGCCGGCTCCACGCAGCTCTCCTCGATCGCGGCATCGATGCAAGGGCCAGATGTCGGCCTGCGGTTCTCGCTCGCGCTCGCGCTCATCGGGCTCATCATGGTGGCGATCGCGGAGAACGCCCGAATCCCGGTCGACAATCCGGCCACGCACCTGGAGCTCACGATGGTGCACGAGGCGATGATCCTCGAATATTCCGGCCGGCACCTTGCGCTCATCGAGGCGGCCGCGTCCCTGAAGCTCCTGCTCTACGTTTCGGTCATCGTTTGCGTGTTCTTCCCGTGGGGGATCGCAGTCTCTGGGCAAGGGCTCGTGGCCTTCGTCGGCGGCGTCGGGGTATACGTGGTGAAGCTTGCCGCCGGCGGCTTCGTGCTTGCAGTATTCGAGACCGCAATCGCGAAGATGCGCGTGTTCCGCGTACCCGATTTTCTCGGGGCGGCGCTGATGCTCGGTTTCCTCGGGGCGCTGCTGCTTTTTGTGACGATGGCTCGCTAATGGATCCCCTCGCCCTCGACGTCGCGCACCTCTTCGCGGGCGGCCTAGTGCTGGTCAGTTTCATGCTGCTTTACCAGGACCGCATGACTGGCCTGGTAAACAATTTCGCGCTGCACGCGCTGGTCGTTTCGCTCTCGGTGGCGTGGCAGGCGCACATTCAGCACGCGCCGCACCTGTACATCACGGCAGCGATCGCCCTGGTCGTCAAGGCGATCGTGATTCCCCTTGCGCTTCATCGCATCATCGTGCAGCTCGGAATCCATCGCACGATCGAGACCGTGGTCGGCGTCGGGCAGACGATGCTCGCAGGAATCGGATTGGTTGCACTGTCCATCATGGTCATGCTTCCGATCACCGCCAAGGCGGGTACGCTCACCCAGCAAGACCTGGCGTTCGCGCTGTCGGTCTTGCTGCTTGGCCTGCTGATGATGATCTCCCGGCGCAACGCGGTTAGCCAGGTGATCGGCTTCATGTCGATCGAGAATGGGTTGATTCTCGCCGCGACCGGCGCCAAGGGGATGCCGCTCGTGGTCGAGATCAGCGTCGCGTTCTCGATCCTGATCGCGCTGATCGTGATCGGTGTGTTCCTGTTCCGCATTCGCGAGCGCTTCGACACGGTCGATATCCACGCCCTGCATCAGTACCGCGGCGAGCAGCCATGAACGAGCCGGGTTCCTTTTTCGTCGCTGCGGTCCTGATCATCCCTGCGGTCAGCGCGGCCCTGCTCGCCGTGCTGCCCGACAACAGGGCGACGGCGCGGCTCAACGCGGTGGCGGCGTTCCTGACGTTCATTGCGGCGACCGTGCTGTTCGTCGAGCGCCCGTCGCCCGGGCGCTACCTCATCGTGGATGACCTCAACGTCGTGTTCATCGTGCTCAGCACCTTCGTCGGATTCACGACGAGCGTGTTCAGCGGCAGCTACATCGCGCACGAGTTGGAAACCGGTCGGCTGACGCCGATCTACCTGCGTTTCTACCACGCGATGTACCAGACGCTCATGTTCGGCATGAACCTGGCGCTGCTGTCCAACAACGTGGGCCTGATGTGGGTCGCGATCGAGCTCGCAACGCTTACCACCGTGTTGATGGTCGGGATCTATCGAACGCCCGCTGCGCTCGAGGCGGCGTGGAAGTATTTTCTTCTGGGCAGCGTCGGCATTGCCCTCGCGCTGTTCGGAACCATTCTGGTGTATCTCGCGGCACACTCGGTCGTCGGCGAAGGCCTGGATGCCATGGCGTGGAATGTGCTGGTGCAGAGATCACCCGAATTCGATCCGGCGCTCCTCAATCTGTCGTTCCTGTTCCTTCTGCTCGGCTACGGAACCAAGGTGGGCCTCGTACCCCTGCATGCATGGCTCCCCGACGCGCACGCGGAAGGTCCGACGCCCATCTCGGCGGTGCTTTCCGGCCTGCTCCTGAACGTGGCGCTTTTCGCCGTGCTGCGATTCAAGAGCGTGATGTCGGCGAATCCGGGGGCGTTCGCGCCGGGGCCGCTCATGGTGTCGCTCGGGCTGCTATCGGTGATCTTCGCATCGTTCATGCTCTATCGCCGCCACGACATCAAGCGCTTGTTCGGCTATTCCTCGATCGAGCACATGGGCATCATCACCTTCGCGTTCGGCATGGGCGGCCCGCTCGCGAATTTCGCCGGTCTCCTGCATATGACCCTGCACAGCCTCACCAAATCTGCGATCTTCTTCTGCGTCGGCCACATCGCGCAGGTAAAGGGAACGCAGCACATGCCCGACATCCGCGGGCTCACGGTCTCCCATCCCGTGCTCGGCTGGGGACTCGTATTTGGCGTCGCCGCCATCGCGGGGCTGCCTCCCATGGGCATCTTCATGACCGAGTTCCTCATCGTGACGACCACGTTCGCGCGCCATCCGGTCCTCGCGGTAGTGCTCGGCTTGAGCCTGCTGGTTGGATTCGGCGCGCTGCTGCTGCGTTTGAATGGCCTCGCCTTCGGCGATCCGCACGGCAGCGGTGAGCCGGCGAAGGCTTCGTTCGTGCCCGTGTTTGCCCACTTCGCGCTCGTCTTAGCGGCGGGAATCTGGCTGCCACCCGCGCTCGTGGCCTGGTTCGAGCATGTGGCGGGTCTTCTCAGGTAATTCGGCATGTTATCCCTGAATTGGCGGCGTTCGATCGTGCGCCGGGAGGACTGGGAGCATGCAGCGGGTCGCCTGCAGGCAGGCGAACTGGCGTTGCTGGGCCTGTGGGGAGAGCCGCGGACCGCGCACATGGCGGTCATGGAGCGCGACACGAATGCGTGCGCGGTGCTCAGCGTCGAGTGCGAGGCAAACCGCTATCCCTCGGTCGGGCGGCTGCATGCGCCGGCTATTCGACCGGAGCGAGCGGTACGCGATCTCGTCGGACTCGAGCCCGAGGGCCTGCCGGACACCAGACCGTGGCTTCGCCACACCGGTGCCTATCGGTTTCTGCCGGCGGAAGGCGAGAGCCTGCACCAGATCCCGGTGGGCCCGGTCCATGCCGGAATCATCGAGCCGGGCCATTTCCGCTTCACCGCGAACGGCGAGACCGTGGTGCGGCTCGAGGAACGCCTCGGCTACGCCCACAAGGGCGTCGACTCGCTCATGGTCGGCGCCCTCACCGAGCGCGCGGCTGCGCTCGCAGGGCGCGTCTCCGGCGACAGCACGGTCGCCTTCAGCCTTGCCTTCGCGCAGGCGGTCGAGGCGGCGCTCGAGATCGACATCCCGTCACGGGCGGTCTGGCTGCGAGCGCTGCTTGCCGAGCTCGAGCGGCTCGCCAATCACTTCGGTGACATCGGCGCCGTCTGCAACGACGCCGCTTTTGCGATCATGCACGCGCAATTCGGCCTGCTGCGCGAGCGGGTGCTGAGGACGGCGGATGCCTGTTTCGGCCACCGGCTGATGATGGACCGCGTGATACCCGGTGGACTCCTTCACGACTTGCCGGCCGACGGCGAGGGGCGTCTTCGCACGCTGATCGCCGAGGTTCGCAAGGACTTTCCAGACCTCATCGAGGTATACGACAACACTGCGTCGCTCAAAGACCGCACGGTCGGAACCGGCATTCTGTCGCCGGCCCTTGCCCAGCAATTTGCTGCCGGCGGATTCATCGGGCGCGCGTCGGGACGCAACTTCGATGCGCGGCGCTCGCCCGGCTACGCCCCCTACGACAGCATGCAGTTCGAAGTCCCGGTAGTGCAGGCAGGCGACGTGAATGCGCGCGTCTGGATACGCATCCGCGAGGTCGAGCAGAGTCTCGCGCTGATCGAGCAGATACTCGCCCAACTTCCGTCCGGATCGATCTGCACGCCGCTCGCGACGCGACCGGAGGCCGGCGTCCGCGAAGGCACGGCGTTGGTCGAGGGGTTCCGCGGCGACATCCTGGCCTGGATCAGGGTCGGCCCGGGGGGGCGCGTCGAGCGCTGTCACCTGCGCGACCCTTCGTGGTTCCAGTGGCCGCTGCTTGAAGCGGCGATCGAGGGCAACATCGTTGCCGATTTTCCTCTGTGCAACAAATCGTTCAATTGCTCGTACTCCGGGCACGACCTATAGGGTGACCGCGAATGCGTAGATTGCTTTTCAAGAGCTTCGTTCAGGGAACCCTCACCGAGCCCGCGCCGGCGATAGATGACGGCGCGCTGACCGAGTTGGCCGCACGCGTGAACCAGGCTTCTCATAAGCGCCTGGGGCGAGCGCTTTCGATCCGGGAAGTGGATGCGGGGTCCTGCAACGGCTGCGAGCTGGAAATCCAGGCGCTCAGCAACGTGCTTTACGATCTCGAGCGATTCGGCCTGCGATTCGTCGCCTCGCCGCGCCACGCCGACGTACTGCTGGTGACCGGGCCAGTCACCGCAAACATGCGGGAAGCGCTCGAGCGCACTTACCTGGCCACGCCGGATCCCAAGTGGGTGGTTGCGACGGGCGATTGTGCGCGGGACGGCGGCGTCTTTGCCGGTAGCTCTGCTTGTGTTGGAGGCGTGTCGCAGGTGGTGCCGGTCGACCTGCATATTCGTGGCTGCCCGCCGTCACCGGTCGCCCTGCTCAAGGGGCTGCTCGCGCTTCTCGAAAGTGTAGCGGCCGAGGCGAGCCGCAGCGCATGATCCAATGAGCACCAGTACACGAGGAGGGGGAAATGAGCGATGAGCCGGAGGAGAAACGCTTTTCGCCTACGCAGATAGCGATCGCGGGGGTTGCTGGAGCGATCACGTTGATCATTATCATGGTGTTGATTAGCCTCGGCGGCGTCCTGTCTGGATGAGAGGCCAATGAGGCGGGAGGCACCGGAAGCGCAGCGCCTGACCGTGGGCGATTGCTTGCGCAAGCAAGCCGTGGTGCGGCCGTCGGCCGTGGCCCTCGAGAGTAGGGGCCGGCGGCACACGTTCGCCGAGCTCGACGACCGGGTCAATCGGCTCGCAAACGCGCTGACACGCCGCGAGATCTCCAGGGGCGAGCGCATCGCCATCCTCTCGGAGAACCAGCCCGCCTACCTGGAGCTCGAGCTTGCGGCGGCGAAGCTCGGGGCGATCGTCGCGTGCCTGAACTGGCGGCTATCAGCCGAGGAACTCGCCCACTGCATCGAGCTCGCTTCGCCTGCGCTGCTGTTCGTGTCCGAGCGCTTTGCCCCGGTGCTCGACCGAGTTGCGCATCGCGTGCCGCGGGTGCTCCGCATCGAAGCCGAATACGAGCCTCTGCTCGCAGAGGCCGAGGCCCGCGAACCCGAAGCGGCCGTCGAGCCCGAGGACGGGCTGGTCATCCTGTACACCAGCGGCACGACCGGGCTGCCGAAGGGCGCCCTGGTCAGCCAGCGCGCGATGGTCGCGCGTGCCATGACCTTCGCCAGTGAATTCGGCATCACCGCCGACGACGCTTTCCTCGCCTGGTCGCCGCTCTATCACATGGCCGGCACCGACTTCAGCCTGGCGACGCTCATGCTGGGGGGAAAGGTGCTGGTGCGCGACGGGCTCGCGATGGACGATCTCTGCACGGTGCTGGAGGCCGAGAGGCTCGGCTGGCTGGTTGCCGTGCCGGGAATGATCGAGGGTCTCATCGCCGGATTGAAAGCGAAGCGCCCCGCCGTGCGATCGGTGAAGCTCGTGGGCGCCATGGCGGATCTCGTGGCGCGGCACCAGATTGCGGAGCTCACCGCTCTGCTCCGGGCGCCGTACCTGAACAGCTTCGGCAGCACCGAAACGGGTTTGCCGCCGGCGAGCGCCGGGACAATTCCGATCGGGGAAGTTCCCGCCTCGCTGTCCAAGCGCGAGTCCTCCTGGTGCCAGGTGCGCCTGGTCGATGCGGAAGACCGGGACGTACCGATCGGCGTGCCGGGGGAGATGCTGGTGCGCGGGCCGACGCTGTTCAGCGGCTACTGGAACGCGCCCGAAACGAACGCACGCGACTTTCGCGGCGGCTGGTTCCATCTCGGCGACATGTTCGTGCGCAACGCCGACGGCACGCTCGACTTCGTCGATCGGGTGAAGTATTTGATCAAGTCAGGCGGCGAGAACATCTATCCGGCGGAGATCGAGCGCGTCCTGCTCGCGCACCCGCAGGTCTCCGATGCGGTGGTGGTGCGCCGGCGCGACGAACGCTGGGGCGAGGTGCCGGTGGCATTCGCAGCCCGCAAAGACCCGGCGCTCGGCGAGGAGGAGCTACTGGCGGCGTGCCGCGCAAGGCTCGCGCACTACAAGGTGCCCAAGCAGATCGTGTTCGTGAACGCAGCCGACCTGCCGCGCAGCAGCACCGGCAAGATTCAGCGCCACGAAGTGGAGAAGTGGCTGGCGGAGAGAGAGGGATTCGAACCCTCGATACGGGTTTTGCCCGTATAACGCCTTAGCAGGGCGCCCCCTTCGGCCTCTCGGGCATCTCTCCTGTCAGGCGGATTATCGCCTATTCCCGCTCGAGTTCAAACGCGTCGTGCAGGACGCGCACCGCGAGCTCGAGGTATTTCTCCTCGATCACCACCGAAATCTTGATCTCCGAGGTGGTGATCATCTGGATGTTGATGCCTTCCTCGGCGAGCGTGCGGAACATCTGCGAGGCGATGCCGACGTGCGAGCGCATACCCAGGCCGACGAGCGACACCTTGGCGATCCGGTCGTCGCCCGTCACGTCGCGGCACTTGATATGCGGCTGTACCTGGTCCTTGAGGATCTTCAGCGCGCGCGCATGGTCGGCGCGGTGCACCGTGAACGACAGGTCGGTCATGCCGTCGTGGCCGACGTTCTGCACGATCACGTCGACGTCGATGTTCGCCTCCGCGATCGGGCCGAGAATCGCGTAGGCGATCCCCGGACGGTCGGGCACGTCGTGCACCGTGATCTTGGCCTCGTCGCGATTGAACGCAACGCCGGAAATGATTGCCTTTTCCATCGCCATGTTCGGGTCATCCTCGAAAGTGATCAGCGTGCCGGAGTGCGACTCCTCGCCGATCGGCAGCATCGGGTCGGTCAGGCTGGAAAGCACGCGCAAGCGCACCTTGTACTTGCCGGCGAACTCGACCGAGCGCAATTGCAGCACCTTGGAGCCGAGGCTCGCCATCTCGAGCATCTCCTCGGAGGTGATGGTCTTCAGGCGCCTCGCCTCGGGCACGATCCTCGGGTCGGTGGTGTAGACGCCGTCGACGTCGGTATAGATCTGGCACTCGTCGGCCTTGAGCGCCGCGGCGAGCGCCACCGCCGAGGTGTCGGAGCCGCCGCGCCCCAGCGTCGTGATGTTGTCGTGCGCGTCGACGCCCTGGAACCCGGCCACCACCGGGATCGTGCCGCCCGCGATGTCGCGCCGCAGGCGCTCCTCATCGATCGACAGGATGCGCGCCTTGCCGAAGGCCGAATCGCAATGCACCTTCACCTGCCAGCCGGTGTAGCTCCGCGCCTTGAGGCCGAGCTCCGTGAGAGCCAGCGCCAGCAGCCCGATCGTCACCTGCTCGCCGGTCGAAGCGATGACGTCGAGCTCGCGGGCGTTCGGCTGCGGCTGGACTTCGCGCGCCAGGGCGATCAGGCGGTTGGTCTCGCCCGCCATCGCCGACGGCACCACGACCACGCTGTGGCCGGCGGCCTTCCACTTGGCAACGCGGCGCGCGACGTTGCGGATGCGCTCGACCGAGCCGACCGAGGTGCCGCCGAATTTCTGGACGATGAGCGCCATGCGAGATTGCGAACGCCGTGCCGCGAAACGGCCGGTCGGCGAAAAAGCGCGGATTTTACAGGACTATTGCAGCTCGTTGGAGACGGCCGTGGTTACGAAACGACCCTGCGCGGCGCGTCAGTGCTGCATGCCCCACCTGCGCACGGTGCGCAACTCGATGTTGCGGAACACGAGATTCTCGACCGCCAGGCCGACCAGGATCACGGTGAACAGGCCGGCAAACACCGACGGAATCTCGAGCTCATTCTTGTTCTCGTAGATATACCAGCCCAGCCCGCCCGAGCCCGAGCTCACGCCGAACACCAGCTCGGCCGCGATCAGCGTGCGCCAAGCGAAGGCCCAGCCGATCTTGAGGCCCGACAGAATGCTCGGAAAAGCCGCGGGAATCAGGATCTTCGCCACATACGACAGCCCGGTGAGCCCATAGTTGCGCCCCACCATGCGAAGCGTGCTCGAAACCGCGAGGAACCCCGAGTGCGTGTTGAGCGCGACCGCCCAGAGCACCGAGTGGATCAGCACGAATACGATGCTGCCATTGCCCAGCCCGAACCAGATCAGCGCGAGCGGCAGCAGCGCGATCGCCGGCAAGGGATTGAACATCGACGTGAGCGTTTCCAGCAGATCGGTGCCGACCCGGCTCGTGATCGCTGCCGCCGTGAGCACCGCCGCGATGGCGAGCCCCGCGCCGTAGCCCATCAGCAGCACCTTGATTGAGGTCCAGGCCTTGCCGAGCAGCCCTCCACTCACGATGCCCTCCCAAAGCGCCTGCAAGGTGGCCCCGAAGGTGGGAAAAAGCAGCGGATTGTCGAGCTGCTGTGCGTAGAGTTGCCAGATGGCCGCCAAGGCCACCAGCAGAACCGACTTGCGCAGCGCACCGATGTTGTAGAGCCGCTCCCACGGGGTGAGCGGCTTTTCGACCACTCCGAACGCGGTCTCGAGCGATTTGCGCACGAACTCGGGGCGTTGCTCGCGAGCGTCAGACATGCGCCGCCTCCTCTTCTATCTGATCGGCGAACAACAGGGCGTGGATGCGCTCCGACAGCTTCCGGCCCTGCGCGTCGGGCGCATCGCCGCCGTCGCTGTTCAGCTCGGCCTTGACCCGTCCCGGATGGGGCGACAGCAGCAGGATGCGGTTGCCGATCAGCAGCGCCTCCGGGATCGAATGAGTGACGAACAGCACCGTGAAGCGCGTGCCCTCCCAGAGCTGCAGCAGCTCCTCCTGCATCTTGCGCCGGGTGAGCGCGTCGAGCGCCGCGAAAGGCTCGTCCATCAGCAGGATGTCGGGCTCCATCGCCATGCCGCGCGCCAGCGCGACGCGCTGTTTCATACCGCCCGACAGCGTGTGCGGATAGCTGTCGGCGAACTTCTGCAGCTTGACTTTCTCGATGTACTGCATCGCCTTGTCGGCGGCCTCGCGGCCCCGCAGCCGGCCCGAGGACTCGAGCGCAAAAACCACGTTCTGCCGGACCGTCTTCCACGGCAGGAGCTGGTCGAACTCCTGGAATACCATGACCCTGTCGGGGCCGGGGCGGGCGATTGGCCGCCCCTTGAGCGAGATCGAGCCCTCCACGGGGCTCAGGTAGCCGCCGACCGCCTTGAGCAGCGTCGACTTGCCGCAGCCCGACGGCCCGAGCAGCACGAAGCGGTCCGAGCGCTGGACCTCGAAGTCGACGCGGTAGGTGGCCGTGACCAGGTGGTCGCGCGTCTTGTACTGCAGCGTCACGCCGCGCACGTCGAGCAGCGGCGCGCTGCCGGGCGTGCCGCCCATCTCAGCTGCCCGACAGGTCGTGCACCTCGGGGAAGAACAGATCCTTCCACGACGCCGGCTTCACCTTGATCGACCCGATCCGGTACATGAAGTCTGAGTACTTGGTGACGTTCATCGGCGTCGTCGTAAACTTCACCAGCGGGTCCTCGAGGATCTTCATCAGCAGCGCCTTGTCGCCCTTGTAGTTCGCCCACTTGACGTAGTTGTCGGCAGCCTTGCTCTTGTCCCGGTTGATCTCGTCGATCGCCTCGTTGAACGCCTTCAGGAACGCAGCGTAGATCTTGGGATTTTCGCTGCGGAACTTGCTCGTGGCCCAGATCACGGTGAAGGTGTGCGGCCCGCCGACGATGTCATAGGTGTTGAGCAGCGTGTGGACCGCGGGGCGCTCCAGCTCCTGGTACTGGAACGGGGGCGCGGTGAAGTGCGCGGTGATCTCGCTCGCCGGCGAGAGCAGGGCCGCCATTCCATCGGGGTGCTTCATCGACACGGTGAGCGGGTCCAGCTTGCCGTACCCGCTCTCGCCGAATGCCGCGGCCGCGGCCATCTGCAGGTTCACCGCCTGGAACGAAACCTTGACCGCCGGAAGCGCAATTTTGTCGTTTGCGGTGAAGTCCTTGATGCTTTTGACATTCGGGTTGCGCGTGTTCAGATACAGCGGCATCGTATTCATCGCGCACACGCCCTTGACGTCCAGGTTGCCGCGCGTCTTTGCCCACAGGGTGATGATCGGGCCGAGGCCGCCCGATGCGAAATCGAGCGTCCCCGAGAGCAGCGCGTCGTTCATCACGTTGCCGCCGGCGAATTTGGCCCAGTGCACCTTGATGTCGCCGAGGCCCGCTTCCCTGGCGTGCTTCTCGAGCAGTTTCTCGTGCTCGAGGTACATCAGCGGCAGGTAGGTGATGCCGAACTGTTGCGCGATCCTTACCTCGCTCACTTCGGCGCGAGCCGGCAGCGCGGCGGCGCTCAGCACGGCTGCTGCCGCCAAGCCGAGCAACTTCCAATCGGTCTTCATTAGCGTCCCCCCTTGGCGGTAGGCGCGCGTCGCTGCTTCCGCAGCAACTTCGGTTCGCCTGGTCGCGCGCTTCGAGCCAACACTGTGCCGCAGTCCGGTGCCCGAGGCAACCGCGCGAGGCGATGCCGGTTTGCGCGCGCGGCGACCATTTGCAATAATCGCCCGCACCTGCCATGGCCGAGCCCGTCATCATCACGGTTGCCATCACGGGCGCGGTGCCGAAGAAGAAGGACAATTCGGCCGTGCCGGTGACCCCGTCGGAACAGATCGAGTCGACTCACGAGGCGTTCGAGGCCGGAGCGTCGCTCGTCCACATCCATGTGCGCAATACCGACGAATCCTCCGCGTCTGATCCGGACCTCTTTAGGCGCGTCCAGGACGGCGTTCGCAGGCACTGCCCGGGCATGATCGTACAGTTTTCGACCGGTGGTCGCGGGCGCGAGCAATCTGCGCGCGGCGGGATGCTGCACCTGAAGCCCGACATGGCGTCACTTGCCACCGGATCAGTGAACTTTCCGGCCAGCGTCTACGATAATCCACCCGATTTCATCGAGGGGCTGGCTAAGACCATGCTGGAATACGACATCAAGCCCGAGGTGGAGGTGTTCGATCTCGCCATGCTGTACAACGCCGCGAACCTGGTGCAAAAGGGGCTGCTCAAGGACCCGCCCCATATCCAGTTCGTGATGGGAGTGGCGAACGCGATGCCGGCGCGGCGAACGATATTCGACTTCCTGCGCTCGGAACTTGCGGCGATACTTCCCCATGCCACCTGGGTCGCCGCGGGTGTCGGTCGGCACCAGTGGGAAGTCAACCAATGGTGCCTGGAAACGGGCGGGCACTGCCGCACCGGTCTGGAGGACAACCTTCGGATCGCGCCCGACCGCCTTGCGGCGAGCAATGCCGAACTAGTGAAAAAGATCGCCGACAACTGCGGGCGCTTTGGCCGGCGCCCGGCGACGCCCGCCGAGGCGCGGCGCATCCTCGGTCTACGGCCCGCTCCCTGAGGCGGCACGCCCGGCCACGCGCCAGCGCTGGCGGGCGATCCCCGGTTTCTGCAATCCTTCACGCGCGCTTGGCGGAGAGTGAGGGATTCGAACCCCCGAGGACCGTGAGGCCCTGCCGGTTTTCAAGACCGGTGCATTCAACCGCTCTGCCAACTCTCCGCTTGGAATCCCGCGCTTGCGCCCGCATTTTATCGCGGTAGGGCAATAACCCGGATTTAAAAGGGCTTTCGGCTGGAAACTTCGTCGATGTCTGGTAGTCTTAGGTAAGTAGTCCCTGCCCCTATAAGGAGAGCAACCAGATGCAACCTGACCTGCAACCGGTTCGTACCAACGACCAGGCTTCCGGCCGCGGCGGTCCGCGCTACGCGCCCGGGATGGAGTTGCCCGGCGTTGAGTCCAACCGCGTCCTGCGCAATACCTACCTGCTTCTCGCGCTGACGATGGTGCCGACGGTGATCGGCGCGTATATCGGCATGGCGACAGGCGCTGTCATCATGCAGCACCCGATCGCGGCCACCCTGATCATGCTCGGCGCCGTGATCGGCTTGCAGTATGCCGTCATCGCGAACCGCAACAGTTCGCTCGGCGTGGCGCTGCTGCTCCTCATGACCGGCATCCTCGGCTGGTGGCTGGGGCCGCTGCTGTCCGTCGCGCTGACGCTCGGCAACGGTGCGCAGCTGATCGGCTACGCGGCAGGCGGGACAGGCCTGGTGTTTTTCGTCATGGGCGCGATCGCAACGACCACCAAGCGCGATTTCAGCTTCATGGGGAAGTTCCTGTTCGTCGGCATGATCGCCCTGCTGCTGGCGATGCTCGCGAACATGTTCCTGCAGATCCCGGCGCTCGCGCTGACGGTCTCGACGCTGGTGATCGTCGTGTTCTCGCTCTTTCTGCTGCACGACCTGTCGCGCATCGTGCGCGGCGGCGAGACCAACTACATCGTCGCCACCACCGGCGTGTACATGAGCCTGTTCAACATCTTCGCCAATCTGCTATCGATCCTGATGATGCTGGCGGGCGAGCGCCGCTGACGCACTTCCGGCAAGATGAAAAAGGGCGCTACGGCGCCCTTTTTCTTGGCTAGCGCCGCTCGAACAACGCGATGCTTTCGACGTGCGCGGTGTGCGGGAACATGTTGACCACCCCCGCCGCGGCGAGCGTGAATCCCTTCTGGTGGACCAGCAAGCCCGCGTCGCGCGCCAGCGTGGCGGGATCGCAGGACACGTAGACGATGCGCCGCGGCCAGGCCTCGGGCAGCGCTTTCGCCACCTCGACCGCGCCCTCGCGCGGCGGGTCGATGAGCAGCTTGTCGAACGGACCCAGCTGGGCGAAGCGCGCGGCGTCGATCCTGAACAGGTCTTCCGCGACGAAGCTGGCGGCCTGCTGCAGGCCGTTGGCGGCGGCGTTCTGCCGCGCGCGCTCGACCAGCCCCGCGGCGCCCTCCAGTCCCAGCACGCGCGCCCCGAGGCGCGCGATCGGCAGCGAGAAATTGCCCAGGCCGCAGAACAGGTCGCCTACCGTCTCCCCGCGGCGCGGATCGAGCAACCGCACGGCGCGCGCCACCAGGACGCGGTTCACCGCGTGGTTGACCTGCGTGAAGTCGGTGGGCAGGAAGGCAATGCGCACGCCGAACTCCGGCAGCGCATAGTCGAGCGGCGGCGGCGGCACTGGATGGAACGGTGTCGCGCTGGCGGGACCGCCCGGCTGCAGCCATACCGAGACGCCGCGCTCCGCGGCGAACGCGCGCAGCCGCGCCTCGTCGTCACCGGTGAGCGGCTCGAGGTTGCGGAATACCAGCACGTCGCTTGCGTCCCCCAGCGCGAGCTCGATCTGCGGCAGGCGCTCGCGGATCGACAGCGATTCGACCAGGACGCGCAGTTCCGGCAGCAGCGCCGAGATGCGCGCGGGCAGCACCTCGCAGCGCTGCATGTCGGCGACGTAGCTCGAGCGACGCTCGTGGAACCCGACCAGCACGCCGCCCTTCTTCGCCACGCGCCGCACCGTGAGGCGCGCGCGATGCCGGTAGCCCCACTCCTCGCCGTAGACGATGGGCAGCATCACGTCGGGCCTCACCTTGCCCAGGCGGGCCAGGCAGTCCTCCAGCCAGCGCTGCTTGGCGGCGAGCTGGGTGCGCGCATCGGCGTGCTGCGTCGCGCAGCCCCCGCAGACGCCGAACACCGCGCAGCGCGGCGTCCGCCGGCCGCTCGCCGGGCGCAGCACCGCCGTGGTGCGCGCCAGGTCGAACGAGGGCTTGCTGCGCAAGGTCTGCGCCTCGACCTGCTCACCGGGCAGCGCGCCCTCGACAAACACCACTTTGCCGTCGTCGTTGCGCGCCACGCCGCGCCCCTCGGCATCGAGCGACTCGATGCGCAGTATCACCGGGCGAGGGGGTCGTTCCAGCGCTCGAGGAACTCGCGCCAGTGGGGCTCCTTCTGCTTCTCCAGCACGCCGCGCAGCAGGGCGCATTCCCGCCGGTAGTGCGCGCGATCGAACACGCCGCGCAGCAGCTGAAAGCGCAGGAAAAGAAGGTAGGTATTCGCGCTGTCCGCCTCGCAGTAGTTGCGGATCTGCGCGATCGCGCCGTTGCGGTATTGCTCCCACACCGCGCTGCCTTCCATGCCGATCTTGCCCGGCAGGCCGGCAAGCTGCGCCACGTCGTCGAGCGGCGCGTTGTTGCGCGGCTGGTACATCGCCAGCACGTCCATCAAGTCCAGGTGCCGCGTGTGATAGCGGCTGACGTAGTTGTTCCACTTGAAGTCGCGGTTGTCGTCGCCCAGGTCCCAGAAGCGCGCCGCCGATACTCCGTTCACCAGGGCGCGATAATTGAGCACCGGCAGGTCGAAGCCGCCGCCGTTCCACGACACCAGCTGGGGCACGTAGCGCTCGAGGCCGTCGTAGAAGCGCTGGATGGCCGCGCCCTCGTCCTCCGCGGGCTCGCCGATCGACCAGATGCGCAGCTGTTCCGCGTCGCGCAGCACGCAGGAGATGACCACCACGCGATGCAGGTGCGGCGCCAGGAAGTCGCCGCCGGTCTGCGTGCGCCGCTTCTGGAACGCGATCTCCGCCACCTCCTGGTCCGGAAGTGCTTCGGGCAGGTCGTAGAGGCGCCGGATGCCGACGATGTCGGGGACCGTCTCGATGTCGAAGGCGAGTACCGGAGCCACGTCAGTCCGCAAACACGCCGCTGGATAGGTAACGGTCGCCGCGATCGCACACGACGGTGACGATCACCGCGTTCTTCTCCTCGCGCGCGACGCGCAGCGCCACGTGCAACGCGCCGCCGGACGAAATGCCGCCGAAGATGCCTTCCTCGCGCGCCATGCGGCGCGCCATTTCCTCGGCGTCGGCCTGGCTGACGTACTCCAGCCGGTCGACGCGCAGCTTGTCGTAGATTTTCGGCAGGTAGGCCTCGGGCCACTTGCGGATCCCGGGAATCTGCGAGCCCTCCTCGGGCTGGCAGCCGACGATCTGGATGCCCGGCTTCTTTTCCTTGAAGAAGCGCGAGCAGCCCATGATGGTGCCGGTGGTCCCCATGCTGGAGACGAAGTGCGTGATCTTCCCTTCGGTGTCGCGCCAGATTTCCGGGCCCGTGGTCTCGTAGTGCGCGAGCGGATTGTCGGGATTGGCGAACTGGTCGAGCATCACGCCCTTGCCCTCGCGCACCATCTTCTCGGCCAGATCGCGCGCACCCTCCATGCCGCCCGCCCTGGGCGTGAGGATCAGCTCGGCGCCGTAAGCGCGCATGGTGCGCTTGCGCTCGGCAGTCTGGTTCTCGGGCATCACCAGCAGCATGCGGTAGCCTCGGATCGCCGCCGCCATCGCCAGGCCGATGCCGGTGTTGCCGGAAGTGGGCTCGATCAGCGTATCGCCCGGCTTGATTCTCCCGCTCCGCTCGGCGCCCCGGATCATCGAGATCGCCGGCCGGTCCTTGACCGAGCCGGCCGGATTGTTGCCCTCGAGCTTCGCGAGGATCACGTTGCCGCGCTTGCCCGCAACCGCACCGGGCAGCCGCTGCAGCCTCACCAGCGGCGTATTGCCGATAAAGTCTTCGATCGTCCGGCGCATGGCGTCGCGTCTCAGGAGCGCGCTGCGAGCAGATCCCGCACGTAGGCGGCCACGCCCTGCTCCACCGTCATGAACTCGTTCGCGCAGCCCGCTTCGCGCAGCAGCGACAGATCGGCTTCGGTGAAGCTCTGGTACTTGCCTGCGAGCTGCGCCGGGAAAGGGATGTACTCGATCAGCCCTTGCGCCACCATGTCGCGCAGCTCGAGCGCCGCTTCGCCGCGCGCCGCGCGCACCCCGTTCACTACGCCGCGCGCCACGTCGTTGAAGCTCTGGGCGCGGCCAGTCCCGCAGTTGAAGATCCCCGACAGCTCGCGGTGCTCGAGGAAATAGAGATTCACGTTCACGACGTCGTCGATGTGGATGAAGTCGCGCCGTTGGTCGCCGTCCGCGTAGCCGTCACTGCCGACGAACAGCTTCACGCTGCCCTGGTCCATGAACTGGTTGAACGCGTGGTACGCCACCGATGCCATGCGCCCCTTGTGCGCCTCGTTCGGGCCGTACACGTTGAAATAGCGGAAGCCCGCGATCTGCGCCGTGCGTCCGCCGAGGCGCCGTCGCACGTGCTGGTCGAACAGGAACTTGGAGTAGGCGTAGGCATTCAGCGGCGCCTCGCAGGCGCGCTCCTCGCGGAACTCGCGTCCTGCGCCGTACACGGATGCCGAGGACGCGTAGAGCAAGGGCACCTCCTCGTCCTGGCACCAGTCGAGCAGCTCGCGCGAGTAGCGGTAGTTGTTGTCCATGACGTAGCGCCCGTCGGTCTGCATCGTGTCCGAGCAGGCGCCCTGGTGCAGCACCGCCTCTATGGCGTCGTCGAACTGGTTGGCAATCAGGCGCTGCAGGAAATCGCGCTTGTCGAGATAGTCCTCGATCTCGCAGGCCGCGAGATTGGGCACTTTTTCCCCGTTCTCGAGGTTGTCCACCGCGATGATCTCGCTGACGCCCGCGCGGTTCAGCGCCTCGACCAGCTTCGAGCCGATGAAGCCCGCGGCACCTGTGACGACGAAGAGCATGTCCTTCTATCCGAACAGTTCCTGGCGCGTGGCGACCGCCGTGCCCAGCTTTCCGACGACGATGCCGGCCGCGCGGTTCGCCACGCGCATCGCGCCTTCGAGGCTCATGCCGGCCGCCAGCATGACGCCCATCGCGGCGATCACCGTATCACCGGCGCCGCTCACATCGTACACCTCGCGCTCGATCGCCTTGACGCGCAGGGTCCGGCCGCGGCGATACAGCGACATGCCTTCCTCGCTGCGCGTCAGCAACAAGGCTTCCAGGGCGAGCGACTCGCGCAGTCGCTGCGCGCGCTGCTCGAGGTCTTTCTCGCTCGTCCAGGTCCCGACCACCTCGCGCAGTTCGGCGCGGTTCGGGGTCACCAGGCTGGCGCCCTTGTAGCGCGAATAGTCGTCGCCTTTCGGGTCCACCAGCACGCGCTTCCCCGCCGCGCGCGCGAGACGGATCATGTTCGCGATATGGGCGAGCCCGCCCTTGCCGTAATCCGACAGGATCACCAGATCGCACTCGGGCAGCGCCTCCTTGAAGTCGGCCAGCTTCGATGCCAGCACCTCGCGCGAGGGCGCCCTCTCGAAGTCGATGCGCACCAGTTGCTGCTGGCGCGCGATGACGCGCAGCTTCTGCGTGGTCTGGATCGAGCCGTCACGGTGCAGCTTGGCGCGAATCCCCTCCTGCCTGACGAGCTGCGCCAGGCGCGCGCCGGATTCGTCCTTGCCGACCACCGACAGCAGCTGCGCCTGGGCGCCGAGCGCGACGCAGTTCCTGGCGACGTTGGCGGCGCCACCGGGGCGCTCCTCCTCGCTGCGCACCAGCACCACCGGCACCGGCGCCTCGGGCGATATGCGGGACACGTCGCCGAACCAGTAGCGATCGAGCATGACGTCGCCGACGACGAGGATGCGGGCCGCCGAGGTATCCGGCGCCTTCATGTGCGCCGTCCGATCGCGAAATACTCGATGCCGAGCGCGCGCATCGCGGCCGGCTCGTAGAGATTGCGGCCGTCGAAGATCGCCGGGGTGCGCAGCGTCGCCTTCATGGCATCGAAATCTGGACTGCGGAACTCCTGCCACTCGGTGACGATCGCGAGTGCGTCTGCACCCTCGAGCGCGGCGTGCGCCGTATCGACGATCGCCACGCG
>Ga0316628_100000242_pt1 | contig 34284 bp, 42 predicted proteins | sample OWC_Aug_M2_C1_D5_FD_207648 | JGI IMG/M metagenome (GOLD analysis project Ga0316628, IMG submission 207648) | Wetland soil microbial communities from Old Woman Creek delta, Ohio, United States - OWC_Aug_M2_C1_D5_C | ecosystem: Environmental > Terrestrial > Soil > Wetlands | place: USA: Ohio...
GGGCCAAGGTCGGCCCCCTCCCTCCGAACCCCCTGGCGCGGTTCCTGGCCCCCCCCTTCGCCCTCCCCCCGGGGCCGGAGCAGAACCCCCAGAATCCCCAGGAACCCCCCCAGAACCCCCAGGAAAGCGTCCCCCGAGGGACCCCCACAGGAGGACCCTCCCCCCTCTCCCCCTGGCGCTCCTTGGACCTCTGGGGACGTGGACCGATTGGTGTATTTGGTGACCGGCGCCGGAGGGGGGTCCCGGCGTGAGGATCCACCTCCCCGGCGCCCCGCCTCTCCCCGTCGTCCCCATGAAAGGAGCGCCGTCCATGAGAGTCGTCGCGACGCGCCGGCTTCAGTTCGCGATCGGGCACCGCGTCCACGGTCACGAGGGGAAGTGCGCCCACCTCCACGGGCACAACTTCGTCCTCCTCCTCACCGCGGAGCGCGAGGACGAGGGTCTCGACGGCATCGGTCGCGTCCTCGACTTCGGCGTCCTCAAGGACCGGCTCGGTGGGTGGATCGAGCGCTCGTGGGACCATGGCTTCCTGCTCTGGCAGGAGGACAAGGAGGCCATCGAGGCCATGACCTGGGTCCATGGCCAGAAGTACTTCCTGCTCCCCTACAACCCCACGGCGGAGAACGTCGGGCGCTACCTGCTCGAGGTCGTCGGTCCCCAGGTCCTCGCGGGGACCGGGGTCCGGCTCGTCCGCGCCGTCGTCCATGAGACCGAGAACGGCATCGCGGAGGTCGAGCTTTGACCCACTACCAGCTCAACGAGATCTTCCTCTCCCTCCAGGGCGAGGGCATCCGCGCGGGAACGACGAACGTCTTCGTCCGTTTCGCGGGCTGCAACCAGACGTGCAGCGTCGAGTCCCACGGCTTTGACTGCGACACGGAGTTCGTCTCCGGGGTCCGCATGAGCGGGGAGGAGCTCGTCGCCGAGGCTGCGCGTCTCTGGGAGACGGAGGGCCCCGGCTTCGGCGAGGAGGCCGGCTGGGTCGTCCTGACGGGGGGCGAGCCGGCGCTGCAGCTCGACGTCTCCCTGCTCCTCGCGCTGCGCGAGCGGTTCAAGGTTGCCGTGGAGACGAACGGATCGAAGCGCCTGCCGCTGGAGTCCGGCGGTGGGAAGCTCTACGACCCCGACCTACGCTCCTCCTACACTCTCTTCGACTGGATCACGGTGTCGCCGAAGGTCGCGGAGCACGCCATCCGGCAGCTCGTGGCGGACGAGGTCAAGTACGTCCGCGCCCACGGCCAGGGCATCCCGAGGACCCGCGTCCGCGCCGAGTACAAGCTGCTCTCTCCCGCCTGGACGAGCGCCGGGGTACAGCCCGGGGACCTCGCGCACTGCATCGACCTCGTGAAGCACAACCCGCCCTGGCGGCTCAGCCTCCAGCAACACAAGCTGTGGGGCGTGCGGTGACCATCGCCGCAGTCGGCACCATCGCCGAGCACCTCGCCTGCGCCCTACGCGTTCTCCTCGCCAGCGACCTCCCGGACGGCATGGTCGAGACCCCCGAGCGCATCGCGCGGGCCTGGGCCGACATGACCCGGGGCTACGGCGAGGACCCCGCCGCCATCCTCTCCCGCTCCTTCGACGCGGACGGGTACGACGAGATCGTCGCGCTCCGCGGTATCGCCTACCAGTCGCTCTGCGAGCACCACCTTCTCCCCTTCACCGGGACCGTGGACCTCGCCTACCTCCCCCAGAGACGCGTCGTCGGCCTCTCCAAGCTCGCCCGCCTCGTGGACTGCTATGCGCGGCGCTTCCAGATCCAGGAGCGCATGACGCGGCAGATCGCGGACGCGCTCGAACAGCACCTCGGGGCACGGGGAGTGGCCGTCGTCGTCCATGGGATCCACTCCTGCATGACCGCGCGGGGCGTCCTCAAGCCCGGGTCCGAGATGGTGACCTCCGAGATGCGCGGCGTCTTCCGCGACATGCCCGAGACGAGGGCCGAGGTTCTCGGTCTGCTCGGGAGAAGCTGAAGGGGAACGGACTCAGTCCGGCGCCTGATGCGTGACGACCTCGATGCACTCCAGCTCGCTGACCCACTGCGACCAGTCGTCGCGCTTGGAAAGGATCCTGGTACCGACGGTCTCGCCGCGGTAGGTGATTGTGAGGTATTCGCCGACTGCCAACAGGAGGACCTTTCCCTTGACCTTTAGGCGAGCCCGGCGTCGCTGCGTGCACGTGTCCCACGCCAGATCGTTTGCGCGCGACGTAGCGTCGGCCGTATCGCGGATGCACGTTACGAACGTGATGTCGTGCGGCCGATTGAAAACTAGCTTGGTTCTACCCGACACGAACTCCCTCGTGAGTGTGCGCCCGGCCGGCGGCGGATACCTCGGGCTCACGAGCACCGGCTGACCACCATCCGGGGACTCGTTGTAGACGACGCGCGTGATGTCGTAGAGGTCGTCGGGGTTGAAGCCCCACTCGAGTTCCAGGATGTCATCATCAGCTACGGCTGTGATGCCCGCGCTCGCGCTCGCATACGACTCCGCGTCCAGCCGCTCGCGGCAGTACCAGATCCCACCCTTGTAGAGCACGTCGAAGTTGCCAGCGATCTCCAGCTGCCGAAGGATCGACGCTGCGGGCTGCTGGCTCCCGACGTAGAGACTCACGGGGTACGCACCAGCCGTCGTCGTACGCACGAGGGCGAAGGATGGTACGTCGATCGCGGCCGCCGCTACACCGAGCACTGTCCGCAGGAGGTGGTGCGAGACGTCGGGCGACTTCTCGATGGGTTGACCACCCATCACACCCGTGTACGTTCCGGCGTTGTCGTCGCTGAACCCCGTGGCGTCGCACCGGACGATCTGCTGCATAACCGGAGTGACCACAACCGAATCCCCGTTGTAGGGTTTCCCAGCGGTCCTATCGACCGACGCGTCGAACCCGAGCACGTCCCAGATGCCCATCTGCACGGTCGCGCCCGTGGCACAGCGCAGGTTGAGCGTTCCCGAGGCCTTGCTGAGCTGGAACTTGGCCGTCGTTAGCGTCAGCGTGCAGGTCTCGTCGCCCGCGCCCACCGCACGCATCGCCGCCTGGATGAGTGTGTCGAGGCTCGTGATCGCGGTCGTCCCCGCCAGCGGGTAGACGCCGGGCGTGAGGATAGCCACCAGGTAAGGAGGAACACCACCCGTGTCGAAGTGGAGCTTGTTGTTCTCGTGCGTGATGAAGATTGGGTGTAGATCGTAGTTGGCGGTGAATCGACCGTTTGCTAGATCGGGAGAGATCGCGGCGTACCCGATCCCGTTCTGTCTCACCCACCTTCCGCTGTCCCTGTTCGCGGCGGCATTGTCGTCCTCGTACCAGTAGACGTAGGGGATGTCCATGATCCCCTCGGGCCAGTCGGTGCAGTCGACGATCTCGAACACGCCCGTCGGGACTAGGCTACTGTTGTAGTAGGTGATGTCGTACTGAACCGGCTTAATGCCCTCCTTCGTCCCCCAGAGGAGCGCCCGCGCGCGACCACGGTCGGGCTGCTGGAACGCGTCGATGCTGCCGCCGGTGTTGTTGTACGTCCGCTTCGGGATTGGCCTCTGGAGGAACGTGCGGTCGTCCTCCAGGTCGAGAGTCATCTCCACGTCGGAGACCTTCATGGCTCCCACGCGGGCGAGCGCGATGATAGGGCAATCCTCCAGCAGGACCTCGTCCGCCCCGAGCTGGAAGCGACCACCAACGCGCACGACGAGCTGCGAGCCGACGAGGTGCACTATCGGGTCGTGCACGAGCGTGTTCCAGTAGCTGTTCCCGTTCGCGAGGACGAGCGCGCCGAGCGATCCAGAGAGGTCACCCCAGAAGGCGTCGCTGCGCGCGGCCTCGATGGTGGGGAAGCTACCTGGCAGCAGGCGCGGGTCGTGGTAGGCGTAGCGCGGGATCCACTGGAGCTTGAGGTCATCGAAGTCCACGGTGCCGGTCCACGCCGCCGCCGCCGACACCTGTAGATAGATCCGCACGGTCGTCCACGAGGGACAGACGAAGTCGAACGTGAAACGCCGCCACTCCCCGAGCCCTGCCAATTCCTGAAACGCCGAGTAGTTCGCGCCCGAGGACAGGCTGCGTCCGTCCGGGAGGACCGACGAGGTGACCGTGTCATAGACGAAGACTTCGACGATCGCTCCAACTCCCGAGACCCTATAGGCCCCGCTCAGGCGGAAGACGTTGCCGGCGATGAGGCTGTTGATGCTGAGGTCTTGGAGCAGGTAACCCCACGCTCCGGAGGCGAAGGTCATGCGCGCGGCGTAGATGCCCTGTAGCGGGTCAACTGCCGTTTGGTCGAGCGTGGCGCCGCTACCCGCGAAGGTCCACCCATCCACGGAGCTGCCCGTCCACGCGTCCAGCGTCCCATTCGTCAGGAGATCCCTGCCGAGAACTGGTTGGAACACACCGTGCGACCCGAGGTGAATCCCGAACTCCGCGATCACGGTCGTGTCTGCCGGGTTGGAGTCGTCCGCGAGGTGAACCCAGAGGTGACCGCTGTCGTAGGTGAAGTACCCAGCATCGATGCTCGCCCCGATCGGGACCTGCATGAGCGTCTCGGTCAGCGTCTGGACACCGACGATCGGGAGGCTGACTCCATCGAAGGTGTGAGTGCAGTCGATGTAGTAGACGCTCCCGCTGTAGAGTGTCCACACCCCTGTGATGATGATCCTCGGCCGAAGCTCGACCCACAGGTGACGCTGTCCGCGCGTCTCGGCGAGCAGATCACGGAAGGGACGCAGGCCGTAGCGCACGCCGAGCGTGCCATGGCCGACATCCGAGGCGATGGCATCGGAGGCCGGGGAGGGCACTTCAGATCACTCCGAGGAGCCGAGGGACCTCGGGCGTCGAGTACTCGCCCTCCACGTGGGTGTATCCCACCGGTCCTTCCAGCATCACGTACTCGGTCGACGTGGGCGCGGTCGAGTCGAACTCGTAGAAGAAGGCCACCCCCGCTGGTACGAGCGCTAGCGCAGCCATCAACGCATCTCGATCGGCGGCGGAGCGCCCGGGCCAGATGAGCCCGGACCAAGCAGGGCGCGTGGTCTTCTCGTCTACGAAGTGCGCCCCCGATGAAGCGAGGACGATCTCGTTCCCTGGAACGTACTCCTTCTTCCAGTTCGGGCCGAAGCTTGCGATCTCGATCGTCGGTCCGGCGTACCAGATGCCAACCTCGGCGTAGCCGAGCGCGTTCCCCACATCGTTGATCAGCAGGCGCCAGTATCGGTACGACGCCTCGTTGGCGAGGTATGCAGCACGGATGTTCGCGTCTCCTGCCAACGTCGACTCGATGGTCGGCACGACCCCGTAGCCGGCGCCGCTCAGTGTCGTCGCGCTTCCCTGTAGCGCGTACGTGCCGGTGGCTCCCGAGTTGTGGTTGATGGCGATACCAGACAGCACGCCGAGGGCGCTCCCCAGATCGGCGTAGACCGCGTGTCTGCTCTGGTAGGAAGCACTTCCCGCCGTGTGGCTTGTTCCTTGACCTGTGTCCGCGCTGGCGAACCCGATGTCTGGATGAATGCTCTTGTGCTTGTTGCCGATGCCGGTCCCGAAGAGAAGGTTCACCCACGGGTCGCCAACCCCGGAGATGGTGATCGTGAACTTGTGCGTCCCGCTGTCGTAGGTGCAGCCATACGTCGGGACGGGATCAGCCGTGGCTAGTTGTGCAGCGATCTCCGTCGCCAGAGCGGCACCGGTGACGTACGTGCCCGGCGTGATCAGAGCGTCGCCGTAGGTCGATGGCTGGCGCAGGAACTCGAGGTGGTTGTTCTCGCCAGCCACGATCGTCCAGCCGACCGGCGATCGCCAGGACTTGGGTCGCTGCTGGTCCTTCAGCCAAGCGACAGGCGACGCGGGTGCCGACGCGGAGGCCGTCAGTACTGTCGCCGGAGCCATGATCCGGTTCACCACCATCATCCTGTCCATGCTGTGCGCTCCCTCTACTTGAGCTGGAAGAGGCCAGCCCGGTTGCGCCGGACCATCGCCTCGGCGGCGACCTTACCGTCGAGACTGACTGGGATATGGATGGTGTCCGAGCGCGCCAGGAGCTGCCGCAGCAGCAGCTTCAACTCGTCGTCGACCTGCGCCGCGACCCGCGCGCGGTCGAGCGGGACGATCGCCTCCGGCCCCTGCTCACCGACCCAGGCCAACGTGGGCGAGGTCACGATGCCGCCCCGCGCGTACTCGGGATAGGCTCCCTCGCCGCGCTCCGCGCGTCCTCCCTCGCCCTCCTCATAGTCCACGGGCACCGTGACGGTCGGGATCTCGATACCAGAGAGTCGAAGGATCGCGTCCACCATCGCGTCGATCTTGTCGATGAGCGTCTCGAACTGCTCGCTCATGGTCTGGGCGAACGTGATCCCCGCCTCCTCCGCCGAAGCATAGGCCTCGCCGTTCGCGTCGAGGAGCAGTCCCTGCTCGATCATCTGCTCGATCACGGGGCGCATGGCCTCGGGGATCGCCTGTCCCGCGCGCAGCGCCTGCTGCACGTAGTCGTTGATGCTCGGCGCCATCTTGTCGAGCACGGCGACCATGTTCGCGCCGCTCGCCGCGAGCAGCTCATAGTCCCGGAGGAGCCCGCCCGCCATCTCGTCCAGCTTCTGCTGTGCGAACTTCGGTCCCAGCTCCTCGATGGTGAGCCCGTAGCGCTCGATCGCGTCGTTGAGCGCCTGCTGCGACTCGTCCCACAGGCCGAGCGTGTCCGTGATCTTGCCCATCGCCTCGTTGTACTGCTCGACCGTCTTCGCGTCGAAGAGCTGTCGGAGGAGGTCCTCATCGGTGGCCTCGGCCAGCGCCTTCTGCAGCTCGAGCCAACCGCCGTGCGCCTCGATGAACGAGTCGCGCATGTCGTTGACCTTCATGATGACCTTGTCCCCACCGATGCCGAAGGCAGACCCGAGCGCGTCGAGTGCCTTGCCGGCGAGGGACCCGAGGAGGGAGCCCACGGGACCGGCCATCCCGCCGACGATCTTTCCGAGGTTGCCGCCGATCGACTTCGACAAGCTCTTCCCGAGGCTCGCTCCGAGGTCCGCGCCGATCGCGGCCCCGATGGCCTCACCGATCTTCCCGCCGCCCTGGATCGCGCCAATGATGATATCGGGGAGCCGCGCGAGTGAGTCCGCGAGCGCGTCGCCGACACCCGTCGTGCTCTCCAGCGCGACCTTGATCTGCTCGGCGCTCGCTCCCGCCGACTTGAGCGCGTGCTCGATGTCATCGACCGGGAGCTTCGCCCTCTTGCCTGCGGCGGCGATCTCGTTGAAGCCGCGCTGCATCACCACGGTCTCGCCCGCCAGCTCCTTGAACGCCGCCGTTATGTCCGGCAGCTTGAGCCCCGCGATGTCGAACTCCGGCAGCTCGATCTGCCCGCCCCGCATGACCCCGAGGAGGCCCTTGTCGCTGATCTTCGCGCCCTCGGCCGCGAGCTTCTGCAGCTCCTCGCGCAGCGCCTGGATGTTCACCTTGCCGAGGCCGAGCTTCGCGAAGACCTCCGCGAGGTCGGCCACGCGATCCTGGAGGTTGACCTTCGAGAACTCGTCTGTGAGCCGGGCCATCTCGTCTGCGTGCTGCTCCGCGGCCTTCCCCGCCTTCTCCTGCGCCTCGGCAAGGGCCACGATGCGCGCGGCGAGCGCGGGGTCGGTGACGGTCTCGCCGTACAGCGTGGCCGCCTTCGTCAGCGTCTCTGTCGCGGAGGTCTGCTTGAGCTTCCGCAGGATGTCCGCATCGGTGATGGGAGCGGCCGCCTTCTCCGCCTCGGTGACCTGCTTCACCGTCTCAGCCTTGAACCGGTTCATCGAAACGAAGAGGGCGTCCGCCTGAGTGCTCTCCCCGATGATCTTCTGGCGCAGCTTGAACTGCTCCAGCGCACCCCGCTCCGCCTCCGTCCAGCCGGCCGTCGCGTCTTTGCCCTTGGCGAGGTGCGCGTTCCACATGTCGAGGATGAACTGGAGCCCCGTGACCTTCATCGCGGCGTCCACGACGACGGTCGCGAACCTCTGGAGCAGCGGGACGGTCTCCATGAGCCAGCGCGTGGCCTTGAAGGCGGCGAGGAAGCCAGTCACGGCGACCGTCGCTGGAATGAGGACCGGGCCCAGGATCCCGAACGCCGTGGCGATCTGCCCGACTGTGAATAGCACGCCGCCGAGCGCAATGAGGGCGGGCCCGCCCAGGAGTGTCAGTCCCGCCACCCACTTCCGCGTCCCCTCGTCGAGCGAGGCGAACCACTTCGCCGCGCTCCCGAGCTCCGCCGCCATGCTTCGAAGGAGCGGGGTCACCTCCTTGACTGCCGGCAGGAGCGCCTGCCCCAGCTCGACAGACGCGGCCTTGAGCGCAGCCGTGAACTGCTCCCACTGCCCCGCCGTCGTCTTCTTCCACTCACCGAACGACTTCTCGAACTGCCCGTGCGAGTCCTTGATCGTCCCGAGGATCCGCGCGTACTCACCGCCCTGTTTCCCCGCGACGCCGAGGACGCCCGTGAGGGCGCGGATGTTGGGGATGATGCGGTCGAGCGTCTCGACGTTGCCCTTCGTCCTCTCCATGAGCAGCTCGAGGACGGCGACGAGTCCCTGCTCGGCGAGCGCCTTCCGGAGCTTCTCGCCGCTCAGGCCGATCTCGGCGAGCGCGTCGGAGGCCTGCTTGCCGGGCGCGGCCAGCGCGTTGAGCGTGCCCCGGAGGGCCACCGCGGCCTCGGATCCCTTGACCCCCAGGCGGGTGAACGTCGCCATGAACGCTCCCACCTCGTCGAGCCCGACCCCGAGGGCCGAGGCGATCGGGAGCACGCGTCCGAGGACCTTCGCATACTCGTCGGCCTGCGCGCCTCCCTCGATGACGGACCGCGTGAGGATGTCCGCGGCCTGTGACGCGCTCAGGTTCTCCTTGCCGTAGGCGTTCACTGCCGACACGAGTGACCGAGCGATCTCCTCCGTCTCGCCCATCCCGAGCGCGGCCATCTTCGCCGCCGCCGTGAGGATCTCGAACCCCGTTGCCCCGACCTGCCCCGAGGAGGCGACGAAGTAGAGCGCGTCGGCCAGCTCCTTCGGCGCCTTCCCTACCTCGCCGGAGAGCTTGAGGATGTCAGCGCTCCACGTCTGCACGTCCTGCGAGCTGGCGATCGTCAGGGCGCGGATCTTCGTCATCGCCTTCTCGTACTCGGCCGCGCTCTTGATGGCTGGGATCATCGCTCCGCCGATCGCCGCCCCGAGCGCGGTCACACCGGCGCCAGCCATCGCCATGTTCGTTCCGACCGAGCGCAGAGAGGTCCCGACGCGGTTGAGCGCGCCCGTCAGCTGGTCGTTGAGTCTGAGCGTGGCAACGAGGTCGCCGATGGAGTAGGCCAAGGTCTTAGATCACTCCTTCCACTCCGCGTTCGGTCCACCGCTCCCGCTGAGGAGCATCGCCATCGCCTTCATCTCCCGCCAGTCCTGGCGCGGCCTCACCGGCGCAGCCGCTCCTTCCTCTCCAACGAACGCGTCCCCGGCCGGGTGGGGGACGCAGTCCACCAGGTCGTACGGCGTCGGGCGCGCCCCGCGGTCGCGGTAGATGTTCGCCAGGATGCGCGCGATGATGCCCGCGCGAGCGTCCGCGCGGTCCTCCCCGAACGGCTCAACCCGCGCGAACTCCAGCCACTCCAGGTACTGGCGGGCCGTCATGCTCCGGAGCATCGCGTCCACGTTGCTCCACCCCAGTTTCAAGGCGAGGCGGTAGGCGAAGCGCCGCATACCGCCCCGCTTCAGGCGTTTTTTGTCTCGGCCAGCCCTTCCTCGTTGAGTCCGTTGATCTCCATGGCCTTCTTCTGGAGGCGCATGATCGCGCGCAGGGCCTTCTTCTTGAGCAGCCCGACCTGTTCCTCCGTGAAGAGGCGCGTGAGGCCGTCCTCCTTGACCGCGCACATCGCCACGACCTTGATCGCCGCGCCGGTCTTGTCCTTCGAGACGATACTGACGAACTGCTCCGCCTCCTCGCCCGACATGGGGCGGAGCCGCACGACCCCGCCCCACTCGGGCACGTCGACCTCGGCGATCTTGATGTCCTCGACAGCGAGGATCTCCTCCGCCGACAGGAACCGCTTCTCTTCGCTCACCTCTCCCTCCTTCCCTTCCGATCTAGGGCGCTGCCTACGCCCAGGACATGAGACCCGTCGGGCGGATCGTGATGTCCGCCACGAGGCCGTCGTCGAGCGGGGCCGACGGTCCGATGTTGGAGACGTAGCCCGAGAACAGCCACTGCGTGCCGTCGGGGAACGTCACCTTGTAGATGTCCCGCGTCCCGTCCTCCCACGCCTTCACGAGGCCGCTCGCGCGGCCGTGCGTCGCGCCGCTCGGGACGAAGCCGATCTGGAAGGTCATCTCCCCCTTCCGCCGGATCCCGACGACGAACGACTCCTCGATCTCGTTGTGGCTCGACGTCTCGATGGGCTTGCGGGTGAGCGGGGGCGGCGTGATGTTGCGGAGCTCGGCGATCGTCGTGAACTGCGTCGGGGTCGCCGCCGGGGCGCGCGCGATCAGCGTCCCCTGGGCCGACATGGCATCGGGCATGTGCGTTTTCCTCCTATCCTACGGGTGTGAGCGTGCGGTTCCGGACCTGGGCAAGCGCGTCGTAGGCCGCCCTCGCCATGGCCCGAGCGGCGACGTAGGTGCTCGCGCGCACCATGACCCGCGCCGTCGGCCGCTGATACGCCGGCACGGGAGAGTTCTGGATGTAGCGTGGGCCGGGTCCCCCGACCGCGTTCACGACGAGGTATGGACCGTCGCCCGCGGGGAGCACGGCGGCGGAGGACGAGAAGATGTTCACGCCCCACTCTCCGACTCCCTCGTCCACGAGGACGCCGACCACCTCCTCCTCGAAGGTCTCGGAGACGGTCTTCTCGCAGGACACGCTGAAGACCACGTGCGCCCGTCCCTTGTCGTCCAGGGGCAGGTCGTACGGCTCGTTGTCCGGCACGATGGAGAGGTAGCGCGCCATCAGGAGACCCCCACGTCCCGGCGGACCTCCGCCGCAGCCTCGGCCCCCATCGTCGGGAGCTTCTTCTGAAGTGGCTTGCGGAGGAAGCCCGACTCGCCGACCTTGTGCTGGTACCACTCGGTCTCGTGCTGCACGACGGCGTAGCCGACGTCCTTCGTGTTCGTCTTCCCCACGTTGCCGATCCCGGCTGGCCCGCCGTAGCCGAGGACGACCAGCATCTTCTGGGGGTCCGGCTGTATGTGGCCGGAGCCGCGAAGGTGGCCGTCCTTGACGGGGCAGTATCGCAGCTTCGAGTCCGTCATTACGAACTCGGCCTGCCGGTTGAGGGCGCGCATCGCGGCTAGAAGATACTGCTTCGCCAGCCGCTGCAGCTCGGCCAGCGCCGCGTCCATCCCCTGGATCTTGACTTCGAGCCGGTAGCGCTGCGGCATCAGGCCACCCCCTCCTCTGCCGTGGCCACGGCGGCGACGCCGTCGAGGAGCGCCGCGAAGCGCCGCGCGATCGTCGGCCAGCGGTACTCCGGCCGCGCGACCAGCTCGAGGCCGCGCCGGACGTAGCCGTTCCGCACGGCCTCGCTCTCGTACAGCGCGCGGAGGGCCTCCACCGTCAGCTCCCTGTCGGGGATGCCGCCGATGGCGTTGATCGTCTGGACCGGGGTGGCTGCGAACGAGGTACACGGGATCTGCCTAGCCGCGTCACCCGTCCACTCCGCGAGCGCCGCCCACTGCGGGACGATCTGCGGCACGCCGCACGCCATGCCCTCCATCGTCGTCAGTCCCCAGCCCTCACCCTGGCTCGTTGTGAGCTGGACGTCGAAGCAGGAGTAGACGGTCGGCATGAACTCCTCGTCGATGCCCCGGCCGATCTCAGGCTGGCCCAGGATGAGCCGGCCCCAGATGCCGTGGTAGTGCATGAGCTGCGCGACGTCGTAGCCCGTCTCGCCCGTGGGCGCGACGTGGAGGTAGAGCGCGACCTTGTCGACCCCGACGCGCCGGGCGAAGTCCGCGAAGTACTCCACCGTGAGGTCGAGCCTCTTCCGGGGCTGGTTCCGGTTGACGTTCCCGACGATGAAGGCGCCCATGAGTGGATCCGGGACCCCGGCCGTGCGCCGCGACTCGTAGCGGTCGCGAGCATGGTAGCGCGCGAGGTCGACCCCGAGCGGCAGCACCTCGGCGGACCCGAGGTAGCCGCCGGCCCGTGCCTCCTCCAGGCCGAAGCGCGTCCAGAAGATGCCGAGCGCCAGACCGTTGAGCGCGCGCCCTGACTTGCAGTTCCTCCCGTCCACGGGCATCGAGGCGACGACGGGCACCCTCGGCGGGACGCCTGCGCGGTACTCCGCCACGTTCCATGGGTCGTTCTGGATGACGACGAGGTCCGGGTTGAGCTTCTTCGCCAGCTCGCGCGTGCGGCCGACGCCGAAGCCGTCGCCCCCGGGCCAGCACGGGTAGATCGCGTAGGGCCAGGGGTGCGGATCCCCCAGGTAGTTGATCCCGATGACGTGGACGTCCCACGTCTTCCTCAGCTCCTCCAGCATGTGGTGCGTGCAGCGGGCGAAGCCCGTCGCGACCACCGCGTCACCGATCCACAGCAACCTTCTCACGAAGCCCCTCCTCTTCTCTCACTCGCACGAGCGAGCCGTCGTCCTGCACTTGGTACTTGCGCCCGTCGTGCGAGGTGACGACCTCGCCCGCGCGGTTGCGAAGCACCGCCTTGACGTAGCGACCCAGCTTCTGCCGCTCCTCCTCGCGCGCCTTCTCGAACGCCCGGCGCGCGGCGAGCCGCTGCTCGGCCTCCCGCCTGCGGTCGTTCACGCGACGACGCCTACTCCTCGGCATCGGCCACCTTCGCCTCCAGGGCCGCCACCCTCTCCGCCAGCTTGGATCTCCCCGCCAGGATGTCCGAATGACTCCGTGTGTTCTCCGCCGCGATCTCGTACAGCTTGTCCTGGAATCTGGCGAGCCGGAAGCTGAGCTTGTCGAGCTTCACCTCGGCGCTCAGGAAGACATCGCGCGCGTGACAGACCTCGCCCTCCTGCTTCTGCATCCGCATGTCCAGGTCGGCGAGGAGAACGGTGTGCTTCCCTTGAACCACCTCAATCTCACCAAACTTCTTGCGGATCACCCCGAGCATCGCCATAGTCATGAAGACTAGAGCTCCGCCCGTCAGACCGAACAGCCAGAGGAAGAAGACGGCGTGTTGGATGACGAGCGTCTCCACACTCTCCTACTTTCCGGACAGGAACTTCGGTGGAAGCCCCATCTTCTCCCGACGCTGCTCCTCCGTCTCGACCCGCTTCTCCTCGCGCTGCTCCTCCGTCCAGACTGACCGGAACGCCATGTTCTGGCGGAGGAAGGCGATCAGGTAGACGACGGCGACCTTGATCCCGATCGTCGCAACCGCGACCAGCCCCTCCTTGCTCAGGATGATGTCGTTCGGGGTCGCCCAGACAGAGTAGACTCCGGCGACGAAGCCGACGCCGAGCGCTTCGAGCGCACCGAAGATGAACGCGTGCTTCTTTGGATCCATCCCCTCACCTCACCACTCGAACTTGACGGAGGCCCCCATCGCGTCGCCCCAGTCGTCCCGCGTGTAGGCCGCTGCGATGGACCAGTGGCCGTCGATGCGCGCCGCGACGGCGGCGTTCCAGCCCTCCTGCGTCCTCTCGATCTGAAGGATCGCCGAGTTGCTCGTGACCGAGGCGAGGGCGGAGTCGATCGAGGCTTGGATCCGCGCGTCGGAGAAGCGTCGAACCTCGACCGCCCTCCTCAGTACCAGTGTCTCAATGCCGGACTGCATCTCCCCCCGCCCTCAGTGAAACAGGCCGAGCCAGACCGAGAACGCGATCAGGAAGACCCACTTCCCGACCTCGCTGAGACGCGACGCCGACGGCGGCCAGGGCACGAGCCATAGGACCAGTCCGATGATCCAGATGAGCACGACGGGTCCGATTCCGATTGTCATACGTCTCCTCCTCCCTCAGTGGTTGAACGGGCGCCATGGCCCACAGACCGTCTGGTTCAGCGGCAGGCACGCGCGGACCTGCGCCTTGCCGTGTGCGATCGTGAAGATCCCGGCGTTCGGACCGAACTCGTCGCGCTGTAGACCGCACTCCTTCGGGGTACCCTCGAAGCCCTTCAGCGTCGCGAGCGTGTCGCCCGAGGTCGGGGTCTTCGGGTCGTCCCGGTTGACCGTGTCCCCGAAGTGGTCGCATGAGGCGAGCGCGCTCTGGTCGTCGTGGCAGGGCCATACCTTGTAGTCGGCGAGGTACTGCCAGACCTGGCACCTCGGCCCGACCCCCTTGATCCCGACGCGCGCCCCGCCCATGACGTCCATCTCGTACGCGGCGCGCTGCGCCGGACCCGTCCAGAGCGCCGAGTCGAAGTGGCACTCGTTCACGGCCTGGCCGTGCAGGAACATGCAGAGTGCGCGGTCGCCCTTGACGATCAAGGTCGCGTCGAAGCCCTGGCCGTACACCTTGTTGTTCAGCGTCAGGACGGCGTCCGGGATCGGGAAGCGAACCGGGTACTGCGTCGGCGGCGGGGGCTCAACAGGCACGCAGCCCTTTGCCGGATCGGTGCAGGCTGTCCCGGTAGGACACGTCTCCGGGCAGATCGGTGAGGGCGGCGGCTTGGGCGGGCAGTTCGCCGGGTCAGTCTCGTCCTGCACCCCGATCACCCCACCGCTCTCGTTGTAGATGGGGCAAGCGTAGACCCAGCAGCTGCCGGCCGGCATGTGCCAGCAGGAGTGATGCTGGTCCACCTCACAGGTCGGTCCTGGCGCCGGAACCTGCACGCAGCCCTGTCCCGGGTCGGTGCACGAGGTGCACGACGGGCACGTCTCAGGGCACTTCGGTGGCTCGGGCGGCTTCGGTGGGCAACTCGCCGCGATCAGCAGTGGTACCGCAAGGAGCGCCCCAACCGTCAGTCTCTTCCTCATGTCTTCCCCCCTTCCGGTGTCGGCGCCGGGGTCGGCTCGGTCGGTGGCGGCGGCGCTGGCGTCTTCGGATCGATCCAGTTCACGCTGTGGCACGCGCTCAGAAGTAGAGCGAGGATGAGCATGGCCCGCTTCATCGGCATTCCACCTTCGGGGGCGCCCCGTGCTCGACCACGTCGCGGTAGTTCACCACCCAGAGCTGATGCCCTGGCTCGACGCAGTACGGCATGCCCTTCCGTAGCACAGAGCCAGCGCACAGACCCGACTCCTGTAGCACCTCGCAGGAGACACAGAGCACCTTGACCGGCTGGCTCCCCGAGAGCGAGGCGCAGCCCTGGAAGACGAGGGTGATGCCTAGCACGGCCCCGATGGACCATGCCCACGCGAAGCGCCAGCGGTTCGTCCCCATGTCTTCCCCTCCCCTCACGTCTGTCCCAGGTCACCAATGACTCGGAGCGTATCGTACGCGTAGTTCGGGAAGGTGAGCCGGGCCGCGCCCGGCCCTACCACCTCGTACTCCATGCGGTGCTCGTTGACCTTGGGCGAGAGCGGCAGGCTCGGCCCCACGGTCAGCGCGGTCCAGTCGGCCGCGGTCCAGGCGTAGCGTACGACGCCCCCCGGCCGGTCATAGATCGTCATGGCCCGCGAGATCGTCGTCGCCCCGTCTGAGAGCCGGATGTGGAGCGTGACCGAGATCGCCCCTGTGAGGTCGTACACGGTGTCGTCCGGCTTGTGCAGCGTCACCTCCAGCACGGGGAGGACGTCGCGGTACTTCAGGTGAAAGACGCCCATCACTCCTCCCAGACCTCCGTCAGGTGCGTGTGGTACTGCGAGTCCGCCAAGGTTGTCCCGTAGGTCTCGCCGAGGCCGCTCACGGGCTCGACCCAGACCCCGGGTGGCACCATCTCGTCGGCCAGCGAGAGCGTCTCCGCGAGCTGCAGCCGGTCCCCGCCCGCGAGCTGCGCGACGAGGTCCTTGAGCGGCAGCGCCTCCCGCAGCTCCCGCGCCACGGCCGAACTGTGGACGTCCGCCAGGTCTAGTGCCTCGCTCAGCGTGCGCGAGGCGGAGCGCTGCGCGGAGTCCACGAGGTTCAGGACGTCGATGGTGTTCGCCTCGCCCGTCTTCGAGGAGTTGAATAGGCCCGCGAGCTGCGCCGTGTCCGCGAGGGAGCGCGCGACGCCGCGCGAGGGGGTCGCCGCCAGCGCGAGGGCCTCCGTGGGCACGACCGCGACGTCCCGCCGGAGCCCGTCCGCGAGGGCCAGCGACTCCTGCAGCGCGACCGCGGTCTGCTTCGCGGCCTGCGGCTGGTCGGCCAGGGTGAGGGGCTGCGCCAGGGTCCGGCCGACGCCGCGCCCGCGCGCGTCCGCGAGAGAGAGGGGCTGCGCCACGATCCGCGCCGCGTCCCTGCGGATCGCGTCCGCCGCGCCGAGCGACTGCGTGAGGACCCGGCCGACACCCCGCGTCCGAGCGTCGGTCAGCGTCAGACCTTCCGTGAAGGTCCGCGCGGCCGTGCGACCGAACACCACCTGGTCCGTCAGCACCACAGCGGCCGGCAGGCTCAGAGCCCCCGAGGACTGCGTGGAGATGACCTCGGCGAGGGCGAGTCCCTCGGTGAGGGTGCGTGCCGCGGTCCGACCGAGCGTCCTCGAGTCCGCGAGGCTCAGCACCTCAGTCCGCGCCCGCGCTTCGTCCTTCTGCACGGCGCCGCTGAGCGTCGCGGCCTCAGTCAGCGTCCTCGCCGCCGTGCGCGCCCGGGCCCACGAGTCGGTGATGAGGAGCGTCTCCGGCAGGTCCTTCTGGTAGGTCCCCTGGTGCGACAGTTCCGTCGTGACTGGCGGGTCCGTCAGGACGGGGGACTCGGTCAGCGTCCGCGCCCTCGCGCTGCTCCGCGAGAAGCTGTCCGCAAGCCCCGCGTTCTCAACGAGCGTGCGTGATGCGGCAAGAGACCGCGTCGTCGCGTCCGCCACACCCAGCGTCTCAGTCAGCGTCTTCGAGAACGAACCTTGGTGCGTGAGGTCAGTCGTCACCGCCGCATCGGTGAGCGCCAGCGACTCCGTGAAGTTCCGGACCGCTCCCTTCTGCCTCGCGACGGAGTCCGCGAGCTGGAGGCTCTGTGGGAGGTCGAGGAAGCCGGACGTGGAGAGCACGGACGACAGAGTGATCCCCTCGGCGAGCACGCGCTCTCGAACGAGGACTGGATCCGCCAGGGCCACCGTCTCCGTCAGTTCCTTGTCGTAGTGGCCCGGGATCGTGACGGCATCAGTCAGGACGAGCGTCTCGACGCAGACCTGCTGCCCCGGCAGGGTTACAGAGTCCGACAGGTGAGCCGTCTCGGAGAGGATGACGCCCGCGAGGTTCAAGGTCGCGTGCGCCAGGGCGAGCGTCTCCGTCAGCTGCTTCGCGCCCGGGTTCTTCGTCGCTCCCACGGCCGGATCGCTGAGCGCGGCCGTCTCGGAAAGGACGCGCTGCGCGTTCACCACGCGAGAGAGCGCGGGCGAGAGGACGAGCGCCTCCGTCAGGTCGACCTTGTTCCCGACCTGGAGGGAGGCCGCGAGCGTGGTCGGCTGCTGGAGGGCCCGGCTCGTGGCCCGCTGCGCCTGAGCCGTGAGCGCGAGCGTCTCTGGGAACGTTCTCGCCGCGGTCCTCCCGAGGGTCGGGCTCGCTGCGAGTGAGATGCTTTCCTGGGGGAAGAGGCCAGCGTCCCGGCGCGTCTGGTCCGCAAGCGTGAGGGCCTCTGGGAGCGTCCTGGCGGCCGTGCGCCCGAGGGTCGGACTGGCGGTGAGCGTCAGAGGTTCGGTCAGGTCCTTCGTCTTCGCGCCCGTCTTCTGCGCGTCGACTGCCGCGTCCGTCAGGACTACCGCATCCAACAGGGTCCTGGCCGCCGTGAGAGCTCGGGCGGACGAGTCGGCCAGCGGGAGCGTCTCCGCTGCGCTCCTCCCGACGTCCTTCCGTAGCTGCTCCCCCGGCGGATAGAAGGCGCCGGCCCCGTCGTTCCAGAGTGCGGCGACGTCGGCCGCGCTGAGGGCCCAACCCTCGAAGTAGCTCAGCTCATCAAGCTGGCCCTTGACGTAGTAGTCGCCCGTGACCTTCCCGACAGAGAGGCCCGTCGTCGCGGAGATGGTGGTCGGGACCGAGCCGACGAAGGTCAGCGACTCCGCGACGCCATCGACCCAGACCTTCAACCGGTCGGGGTTCGTCGCGCCCCCACCGTCGTAGACGGCGACGATGTGGTGGTAGGCCGTCCCAGTGATCTTGTTCGCCCCGGTGTAGGCGTAGATGCTCGCGCCGAAGAGGAAGTAGACGGAGTCGTCCGCGGCGCGGACCTGGAGCGACACGTCCTCGTTCGGCGTCCCGAAGAGGTGGTTCCGACTCGCCGGCGTCGCCGCCTCGGCGAACCAGAGCGAGACGGAGAACTTGGTCAGCCCGTTCAGGCTCTTCGTCGTGTTGTCGAGGTACTGGACCGAGTTCGCGTCGAGGTCGACCGCGTTCCCATGGACGCCCGTCGCGTAGCCCGGGCTCTCGTGTTCGGTGAGATGGACGCCACCGACGCTGTCGTGGCGCGTCCCGCTCGTCTCCTCGAACGGCCAACACGAGGAGACGTGGCTCCACGTGTCCGATGGCCCCGTCAGGTCGACCGTCTCGGCCAGGACGCAGGTGCGTCCGGCCTGTCGCGTGAACGTGTCCGCCAGGGTGAGCGCCTGCGCGATCTCCCTTGCCGCACCCAGCTGCGGCACGTCCGCGAGCGTGACCCCCTCGGTCAGCGTCCGCTGCCAGTTGACCTGCCGAGCGACGGTGTCGGCGAGCGCGGCAGTCTCCGACCCATCGAACTTCTTCTCCCCGCCCGTCTTCTCCGCAGCCACGGTCGGGTCCGTGAGCGTGAGAGCCTCTAGCAGGATGATGCCGGCGAGGCGGAGGACGTTGTGCGCGAGAGACAGGCTCTCCGTGCACGTCACCTTCGGCCAGAACATCTCGTCCGTGAGGACGAGCCCTTCCGTCAGCTCGACCTCTTGCGCCGTCTCGACGAGAGCGACTACGCCGATGCCGGCCGCGCTGTTTAGGTTGACTCCCCAGCTGTAGTTGATGCCGCCGCCGCTCGACGGGCTCGTCAGCCGCGTGAAGCTCGCACACTGGTTTCCGAGGTCGATCTCCTCGGTCTCCGACGTCCCGGCTCCCGCCGACATGCCCCCTACGGTGTTGACGCTGCTGTGGAGCGCGCCAACCGCGAGCGCCGCGATGCCCTCACGCGAGGTGACTGTAACGGAGGCCGTCGACCCACCCGTGTTCGACGTGCTGAGCGTGTTCGCGTCTTCGACCCGGAGGTCCGAGTCGGCGAGGATCGTGAAGCAGCGCGCCTTCTTGATCGAGCCGCCCAGCGCGACCGTCACCGTAACGGTCTGCGTGCCCTGAGGGACCCCGGACGTTCCGACGTACGTGTAGACCGACCCTGGCTCCGTGCCTCCACGAAAGACCGTCGCCCCAGCGACGCGCGTCAGCCCGAGCGAACCGTAGGTGACGCCCACGACCTGGTCGTTCGTCTGGAGGATCTGGACGATCGAGACGATGACTCCCCGGACTCCGGACGCAGCGCCCGTATGGCTCCACTGCATGTTGCCGGTGGACGACGAAACGACGCTGCCGGCGTTGTCCCACGAGAGAGCCATGATCTACTCTTGCCCGATCGCTCCCGGGTCGGTGGGCTTGCCCCAGCGGACATCGTTCCGCCAGGAGCCGCGTCCCAGATGCTGGAGGGCCACGCGGCGCGTCACCCAGAGGTCGACCCCCAGCTCCTTGACCTGCCTCGACCAGTACCAGTCCTCCGACTGCACCTCCGCAACCCACTTGCCGTTGGGCTTGTGGATCATGTCCTTGATCGTGAAGCACACCCGCTCGACCCACGGCTCCCGGAAGTCGATGAGCAGCATCCCGGTGTTCACCAGCACATCCGGCGACGTCCAGGTGACGGGCATGTCGAGGATCTCCGTCACCGTCAGCCGACGCGAGCGCCACGCGTTCTCTGTCACCATGCCGATCGAGGTCAGACCCAGCTCGTTCTTGATCGGGATGGCGACGGAGAGGACCTTGCACCGGTTCTTCTCGAACTCCTCCCAAAGCTGCTGGAACCAGTCGAAGTCCTTCGGGACGACGTCCGCGTGGAGGAGGAGGAAGTGTGTGATTCCACCCTTCGTCGGGTCTCCGCGCCGGTTCAGCGCCTCGGCCCAGCAGCGGTTAAAGGCGCTCGTCAGGAGGGAACTCGCGACCTCGAACGTGTCGATGTTCGACGTGAACAGTGAGCCGACGGCGATGGAGTTCCAGCGGGTCCCGTCGTACGTCGGGAGACCCGCGAGGACCTTCACGGCCGTGTTGACCACTTCTTCTGCCATCACTCCACCACGAAGCCCATCGGGACAGGATTCCGCGCCACCTCGCCAGCCGCCGCCTTGTACACCGCCAGGGCCGCGCCCCACTCCCACTCCAACGTCGCCGTCCAGTTCGCATAGTCGGATGTCGCATCGCTGACGATCCGCTCAATTGCGTTGGTGATCTTCGCGTAGTCGCTACCGATCTCGAACTCGAAGAGCTGGGTCCACGCGGCGTCCGGGGTGATGGTGACGTCGTTCGTCGTGGTCACCGAGACGATCGCCAGGAAGAGTGCCGCTCCCGCCGAGTCCCCCGTCGTCGAGGTGCTCGGATCGCTCGTGGTCCCGGCGCCGGTCGCCGAGTCTTCGAGCCGCGTGCCGCTGACGTCGACCCCGCTGTACTCGAGCGCCATGGCGTGCCAGGAGCCGTTGAGGTAGGCCTTGAGCTGGAGGGTCAGGGTCCCGGTACCCTCCACCGGGATCGAGAAGATCCCGGCCTTCGTGTCGCCATCCACGTCGACCGCGATCGTCCCGAGGGTGCAGGTCCCAGCCGTCTTGGTGAGATCTGAGACGGCGAACGGCGGGCTCGTGTCGTTGTCCCGCCGGGAGGCGAGGACGACGATCAGGTTCCCCTCGGTCACGTCCCCGGTGAAGGGAAGGGGCAGGGCCGTGTTCGTCTCGCCGCTCTGCGCTCCCGTGTCCTTGACCTTCTGGATCGCCATGCTCCTAGCTCCCGTACACTCCGTAGGCCGCCACGTCCGGGTTCTGGGTGTGGAAGTTGTTCCCGTCGGCGTTGACGAACTGCGGGTCCTCGACCACGACGTTAGTGACCCAGTTCGGCGTGCCCGGCACGGAGCCGTTCACGACGTTGTCGTCGATGGAGAAGCCACGCGCCGAGGGATCGTCACCCGGGAGGTTCGTCAGGTCGACCCCAACGTCGAAGATGCACTTCGTGATCTCAGTGTCATTGCCGCAGCCAGTGCCGTCGAAGTTGATCTCCGAGGGATTCCCGTCGTACCCATCGACCCCGACCCTGAGTCCGTTGTCGTGGAACGTGCAGTAGCGAACGGTGATGTTCGTCTCCGAGGCCCCGGCCGTCCGGAAGCCGGAGTAGTAGCCGTCCCACAGGAAGCACTCCTCGATGAGGACGTTGCTGATGGAGGTGGTCGCCGCCTGATCCGAGACCAGGATGTTGTCCCGGTAGACGTAGTCTGGGTTCGTGACGTGGGTTCCGTTCCCATAGATCCAGCAGTTCCGGATCGTCAGGTTGTTGATCACCCCGTAGTCCCCACCCGACGTGTAGAGCTGGACGCCCCTGCTCGCGTTGTTCCGGATGATCGTGTTCGTCACCGTCATCCCGTTGACGGCCCCGACGTACAGACCGTGATCCATCGAGCCGTTCCCCGTGCCCGCTCCCCCGTATCCATCGATCACGCAGTTGTCGATGACGAGGTTCGTCGTCGGGGCCTGGACCTCGATCCCTCCTCCCTGCTTGCAGCCGTTGGGGTAGGTCGAGACCATCGTCACGTCCCGGATCTCGATCTCGGCGGCCGTGGTCGTGATGGTGCTGTAGGTGCCTCCCTGGTCGTAGGAGGACATGTCCCACTTCATGTTCTGGACGACGATGTAGTCGGACTCGATGACGGCCTTCGACCCGATCACGACCCCGTGGCGCGTCTCGCCGATGAAGTACCGCTTGCGGGCGGCGGACAGCCCGCCCTTGTCCACCTGGAGCATGTAGCTCGTGCCGTAGGTGTAGGTCCCGTTCTTGATGAGGTAGACGACGTCGTTCGCGTCCGTGTCGTAGGGCGCGGTCCCCCTGGCGGCCGCCGCGATCTTGGCTGCCGTGTCCAGCTCGACGACCGAGTATCCGGCGGCCACGAGCGCCGCGACGAGGGCCGTGCTCGACGTGTTCTGCGGCTCCGGGGGAGGGGAGGCCATACCGCCGTTCCCGCCTCCTCCTCCAACCGGCTCCGGCCGCAGCCGCCACTCAGCCATCTGCTCTTTCCCCGAGGGAGGCGAGGGCTCGTGGAGGCCCCCGCCTCTCCAGGTTCACTCCTACGAAACCGCGACCTTCCACGTGACCGCGAGCGTGTCGCCCGAGACCACGTTGATCGCCGCGAACGTCTGCCGGCAGAGCATCGGCGCCCCGGTGTTCGAGGAGAAGACCCCGGACTCCGTGATGGCGAAGGTGCCGCCGGTGGTGAAGGTGAACGTCTTCGTCACCTGCATGGTGTCGTTCGCGACCGTCGTGGTCACGCGCGACACCGTCCCCGCCGCGCGGCCGGCGCCAGCCGTGGTCGCCTCGGTCGAGAGGCTCGTGTCCGTCGCGGTGGCCGCGGCCGTGCCCGTCCCGATGGCGATGTACGTGAAGGGCTGGTATGTCCCCGATGCCGCCGAGCCGAGCAGGTACGCCACGTTGGCCTTCCCGTCGTTCACGATCGCGTTCGGCACGTCCCGAACCTCGATCACCTTGCCGTCGCGGATGTGCTCCCAGTGCGTCCACCCGCGCAGGCTGAAGCGATCCGCACCGTCCTGTCTCGCTTGCTTTTCCATTGCGCTCTGTCCTCAGTGTTACGCGGATGGGTTTGTCATCCGCAGGGTTTCAACTCCCGCAGGACGAGGGACTGCTACGACGGGACTCCTCTGGCCCGGATCCTCTCCTGCAGTACGATCGAGTACGTCGGCCTCTGCTCGGCGTTCTCTTCCTGGGCCGGCGGCGCGGGCTCCGAGGCCGCATCCGCGTCCTCGACCTTCTGGTCCTCTTCGCTCATGCCTTGGCTCCCTCCGTCACGTCGAGGTTCTGCACGACGACCATGTCGAACGTCCCGTCCTCCCTCCTCTGGAGCGTCATCGCCGACGGGATGACCGCGGTCCCGTGCTCCTTGGCGTACTCCTCGTACTGCTTGCGCCCGATCTTGACCGTCTCGCCCAGGTGGTCCGGCACCACGTCCGGGTTGCACCACAGGATGAAGCCCGCCTTCCGCGCCTGAACGCACCACGTCAGGTCCTCGGAGAACTGTCCCGTCCGGAACCAGTAGACCTGCTCCCCGACCGGCCGCGTGAAGTCGACCTGCTGCGTCAGCGTGAGCGCCTGGCGGGACGTGTAGATACAGCCGAAGCCGCAGCCATGGATCGGGAAGAGCTCATGCTCGGGCCAGCTCAGGATCCGGCGCCACGCCTTCGCGTCCTCATCGAAGATGTAGAGGCGAGGCTCGTACGGCGGGTGCCTCGCGTAGTAGACCCCGGTGCAGACGTCGACCCCGGGGGCCACGACGTCCACGATGGCGTTCGCCGGGAGGACCGTGTCCGCGTCTGCCCAGAAGACGCCGTCGAAGCTCTCGTCCAGCCGCTCGGCGCCGGTCTGCGCCACGATGTTCCGCGCGACGTCCCAGCCGGCGCGGTCCACGAAGATGTCACTCCGCACCTCGATGCCGTTCCTCCAGGCGGTCATGATCGCGAACCGCTGCGAGTGGGCGACCTCGGGGTCGATGGGCCCGTAGCTCGGGCAGGCGAACGCTACCTTCACGGCTTCCCTCCTTGATCGAGAACACGCCGCCAGAGGCCTTCTCGCAGGTCCTCCTCTGGGAAGAAGAAGTGCCACCACAGTTCCCTCGCGCAGGTCGCCATGTCGAAGCCGAGCGAGTAGCCGCAGTCGCCCCCGTAGAACATGCCCCGGCGCTTGCGGTCCTCCCGCTCGCGTTCGTTCTCCTCACGGAAGCGGCGCACGGCCTCGGCCCACTGCTCGGCCGTCGGGAGCGGCCGGTCCTTGGGCCACTGCGCGTAGGTGATCGGCCACGCAACGGGGTCGGGCATGCTCTCGGGGTCGGGCGCCGGGGCGACTGGGCCAAACAGCACGCGCTGGAACGCGCGGACGACGTCGAGCACGTTGATGGTGTTCATATCCCCGTGCACCCCTTGCAGAGCGGCACCTCGGCCCGGCGCCCGGCGCGGTGCAGCTCGCGCACGCGCGTACGCTCGGGGCTCTCCCAGATCTCGCGCAGCGTCTGGTCCTTGACGTTGCCGAACGTCATCTCGCCCTCGCCGTCGAAGCAGCACAGGGCGACGTCCCCGTTCCAGAGGACCATGAGCTGCTCCATCGCGCGGTGACACGCCTCCTTGTGGGGCGCACCCCTAAACTTCGTCAGCTCGCCCGCCCAGTTGCCCTCGTACGTGATCATCGCGTCCGAGCCCCACCGCTCGCGGAACCGCTCGGTGTCGAGGTTCGGGTCCTCGATCAGGTCGCGCGAGAGGATCAGCTTGACGCGCGTCGGGATGAGTCGGCGGGCGTGGTCCGTCCAGCGGACGACCTCGTCGAAGTCCGAGAGCCCCATCGCGCCCTCGCGCTGCTCCTTCGTCGTCCCTGTGAGGGAGACGACGAGCTCTGAGAGCCCGGCGCCCGCGAGCTGCGCGATGGTGGCCGCGTCGAGGCCGGAGCCGTTCGTGTAGAGACTGACGGGGACCTGCGGCAGCACCTGTCGTGCGAGGAAGACCCGCTCCGCGATCGCCTTGTCCATGAGCGGCTCGCCGAGCCCCTGGAGATAGATCCGCCCGATGAACATGGATAGGTCCACGGCGTCGGTCAGCACCTTCGAGTAGACCTCGTCGGTCATGCGGCCGCGCGCCCGGCGCATCGTCGGGTAGGTGCAGAAGACGCACCGCGCGTTGCAGGCCGCGATGGTCTCAATCTGAAGCTGGAGCATGGAGCTACCTGTGCCTCACGCGCCGGGCCTTCGCCTTCTCCCACCGCTCGGCTGCGCGGCGCCAACCCATGCCGGCGCGCTTGTTGAAGCCCTCCAGCTGTGCTCCGAGGCCCTCGCCCATCGCTACGACGGCATCGCCCGCCGCCATGAGCTTGTCGTTTGTCTCGCGCTCCTCCTTCCACATGGCGACGTAGTCCTGGGCCTTGGAAGCGAGCTTGTTCACCTCCAAGCGCAGGCAGACCAGCTCTCCCTCGAACCGCTCGGCCCGGGTACTCATCGCACGGCCCTCGCCCGAACGGCGTTGTTGATCGCGGCGCCGCTCCAGATGAGCGCGATCCGCCCACAGCGCGCCGTCATCGCCGGACCCTCTGCTCGAGGTTCAGGTACGCCGGCTTCTGCGCCTCCAGCACGAAGATGAAGGTCGTGTATCCGGTCACCGGATCCAGGCGCGACTGCTGCCCGACGCGGATGAAGTCGCCCTTCCAGAGGTTGCGGTAGTCGCTCATCGCGGTCCGGCGCTCGGGGTCGTCGACCTGCTTCCCGTACTCGGCTTGGTCGAGGAAGACGAGGGACTCGGCGCTAATCACGCGCCGGTGGCCCGGGTCGCCGAAGGCCCAGCGGTCGTTCCACCCCGGGACCGTGGCGCACAGGTTCCCGAGCGGCTTGAGGATCCGCCAGATCTCGTAGAAGTGGGCGAAGAAGGCGCGGTCATCGCCGAGACTCCCGAGGTGCTCCAGCAGCTCGTAGGCGTGCACCTCCTCGAACGTGTCGTCCTCGAACGGCCATGGGACGTCGTTGAGGTTCCAGACGACGTCCGGCTTGTGCGCCTCCAGATAGTCGACCGTGCGCAGGTCCGTCCAGTCCTTCGGCCGGCCCGGCGCGAAGATCCGCTTGTCCCTCGCCTCACCACACCCGAGTAGCAGTTCCACGACACCCCTCCTATCTCTCCAACACCTGACGCCAGAACTCACCGGCGATCACGCCCCAGTCGAACTTGGCGAGCACTGCCCGCCGCTCCCCGAGGCTCACGGGCTCCGGGAGTGCGTCGAAGACGGCGACGAGCCGCTCCACGAGCTCCGGCCCCGCGCACTCCGGGACGAAGACGGCGTGCCCCTCGTACCACCGCCGCATGTCCGGGCGGTCGAAGACGATCGGCCGCGCCCCGCATGCGAGCCCCTCGATCACGGGCAGCTCGAAGCCCTCGACCCGCCGCAGACCCGAGACCCAGCGCGCGCAGCCGTAGATGCGGGCGAGGTCCTCGTCCGCGATGCTCTGGCCCGACTGCCACGTCCGCTCGTGGCGCGGGGCCATCCCCGCCACCTCCTCGGGGCCCACATGGTAGACGCTCAGCTCGGCGCGCAGCGCCGCGTCGGCTACCTCCTCGATCGCCTCGGCCTGCGGGCCGGAGTCGTAGCCCGAGGTGACGACCCCGACGTAGCGCGCGGCACCGTTCCCCCGGAACACGGGGTCCACGCCGAGCGGGGCGAGGTAGAAGCGGGCGCCCGCCGGGAGCAGGTCCCGCAGGTCGAAGTAGCTCCACGTCAGCTCGGCGCGGCGCCAGAGCGTAGTCCACGAGGCGGGGCCGTGCGCCGTGTGGAGGCAGTACTGGATGACGGCGACACGTGGGGCCACGACGTTCTCGATTGCGTCCGGCCCGATGGCATGGAGCACCTGGAGGTCCACGTCCTGCGGTGTGCGGACGATCTGGACCCCTTTCGGTGCACGCACTCGCAGCGCCTGCGCGACGCGGTGCATGGCGACGCTGAGGTTGTGGGGCACGACCTCCAGGAAGACCCTCACGGTGTGCCTCCCGCACTCGCGACGACCCAGCGCACCGGGTCCCGCTCCTCTCGCCAGACAATCGGCAGTGCCGTGTCACGCCCGGCGCACACTCTGCACGCGGCGAGTGGCTCGGTGCGGTCCAGGTAGGCGCGAAGCCCCTCCTCAGTCAGCAGCTCGATGGCCACGCCGTCCGTCCCGAACGGCCGGCCCTGGATGAGGCCGGGCATATGGGGCGCGCAGCAGCACGTGAAGAAGTAGCCGCGGTCGACCACGCGGCTGTAGGATCGGAAGAAGCAGCCCCGGAACTTCGCCCGCGTCTCCTCGGCGTCCGTCGGCTGCGGCTCGAAGAGGGTCCGGAAGTTGGGCCGGTTGCGCTCGTCCTTGAGCTGGAAGTCGACGCCCTCGTCCGCGCAGCGCGCCCGCGCCCACGCGACCCCCGCATCGCTCGCGTGCCCGGGGTAGGCGGAGAGGACGAGCACGTCGAGGCTGCGCCAGAACTCCCTCGGCTGCTCCGCGAGCTTGAGGCCGTTCGTCCAGACCTCGACGCGGTCCGCCACGCCCGAGGCCCGCGCGACGTGCAGGATGTCGAGCAGCTGCCGGTGGAGGAGGGGCTCGCCCCCGATCGCGGCCCACGCGTCGGCGTGCGCGATGCGCGAGAGGAGCCCGAGGTCCCGCTCGACTTGGCGCGGCTCGCTCTGCCAGACCTGGCCCGCCCCGCGGTAGAGCGCGACGTGGTGGTTGCACGCGACGCACGACAGCTGACAGGCCACCGTGACGTCGGTCTCCAGGTGGGGGAGGTGGATCATCGCGCAGCTCCCCTGTAGAGGACGACGGTGCTCTGCCCCGGCCCCTCGGCCACGTGGAGCGTGGCGTACCCCTCCCGCACGTTGGTGAGGAGGCGCACGTAGGCGGCGAGGACGCGCGCGTCGCTCATGTCGTGCGCGATCATCGCCCAGCGCGTCCGCGCCCAGACGCTCATGAGGTCCGCGTAGGCCCCACCCTCCGTGTGGTCGCCGTCCACGTACGAGAGGTCGAACCGCTCGCCCAGCGGGAGAGTCGGTAGCAGGACGTGAGAGTCGCCGTCGAGGAAGCGGACTGTTCCGAGGTGGCCCTCCCTGCGGAGCATCTTCGCGACGTGGTCGTGGGAGCCGCGGTTCGTCCCACCGTGCTCCGGCCCCCACGTGTCGCACAGGACGAGGTCGATCTGCGGGTTCGCGCGCACGACGCTCGCGACGCAGAGCCCCTCCTGCACCCCGACGCCGAGGTAGGAGTTGGCGCGCGGCGCCAGCTCCGCGAGGATCTCGTAGACGTGCTGGAACGCCTTCATGAGAACCCCGCGCAGTGAGGGCAGAGGCCCTCACCCTTGGTCCGATCCTCGGCCGTGTCCGTCCCGTCGCTCGTCCACGCGTAGATGAGCACCGGCTGCGGGCCGAGGTCGCAGCGGGCACAGTGGAGGCAGCCCGTGAGCCGGCAGGCGAGGCGGTGGTGGAGGAGCGGCATCAAGATCAAGGTGCTCATAGGGTGAGCGCCCCCAGGCCGCCGAAGTCCCCGCCCGCCACGCGGAACTCCCTCTTGTCGCCGCGCAGCTCGGGCCAGAGCTTGTAGACCTCGGCCCCCTGCTCGCGGATGAACGGCGTGTCGACGATGTCATGGAAGAGGACGACCCCGCCGGGCCGCACGAAGCGCCGGTAAAGTGCCAGGTCCCCCTTGACCCCCTCGTACCGGTGGTCGCCGTCAATGAAGAGCAGATCGAGCTTCTCGCCGTCGAGCGCGTGCTCGACGAGGTGCAGGGTGGAGCTCGCGCGCGAGTCCCCGAGGATCCCGGTGAAGCGGGCGTAGTTCGCGTACGTGCGGAGGAGCCGGGCGTTCCTCACCTCGGCCGCGCCCTTGTCGAGCCCACCGAAGGGCCCGTCCGGGAGGTCCACCGAGATGACGTGGTCGGCCAGCTCGCACCAGAACGCCGCGGTCCCGCCCTGATGCGTCCCGATCTCCAGCACGCGCCGCAGCGGCGCCTGCCCGAGCAGCCAGCGGGCCGCGCCCGTGATCTCGTCGCGGTACTGCGCCATCGGGAAGCCGTGCGCCAGCGCGTTGTCGTAGGCCGCATCGACGAGCCGCGCGACCCCCCCGTCCCACGGCGCCACGCTGAGGCTCGGCGCCTCCTCGGGGATGTAGAAGCTGCGGAAGCGGGTCCCCGCCCCGGGCTGGATCGAGTCGTAGTGGGCGACGAGCGCCTCCCGCTCCGCGAGTGACTGCACGAGGAACTTGTAGTGCTCGATCGCGACCGGCGCCTCGGTCCCGCCACCGAAGGGACTCCCCGCGTGGACCATCGTCCGCCCGCCCGCCTTGGCGCGGACGCTGAGTCGCGTCTGCCAGTCGGGCCAGAAGGGCGCGGCGTCGAGGAAGTGGGCGTCGTCGCCCCACATGTAGGCGCGCGGGAACTTCCAGTGGTCCGAGACGCGGTAGCGCTCGCCCCCCAGCCACCACGCGAGCGGGAAGCTCGGCCGCTCGTCGTCGTCCAGGCGCAGGACGTACTCGCCCTGGCAGTGGCCCAGCGCCTCCTCCAGTGCGCTCTCGATGAAGCCTGCCGACCGCACCTGGGCCACGGTCACGCGGTCGCGCTCGTAGCGCGCCAGGGTCCTCCGCGCCTCGTCCCCGTCCGCCGCGAGGACGAACTCCGCGTTCCGGCAGGAGTTCAATAGGTCGTAGTGCGCATCAATGCAGGGGAGCACCGCGGGGCGCGCGCTCGTGACGCATAGGATCGAGAGCCTCATCGCGACACCCCGAGGTAGACCTCAAGCAGGTAGGGCTGGCCAGTCTTCGGGTCATGCATGCCGTCCTCCAGGTAGATCGGGCCGGTCTCGCCGTCGAACAGCACGATCTTGTCCTTGGGGTCGAGCGGCTCGATGCGGTCCGGCGCCCCGTTCGGCTCCACGGGCTCCAGGAAGGTCAGCTTCGTCTGGACCTCGACGGGCACGCCGTCCACGAAGATCTTCCGCCGGAGGTGGCGCTCGACGAGGGCCTTCCGCTGGCGGTCCGGCGCCCACTCGGGCGCCCCGAAGCCGTCCTGCCCGATCCAGGCCGTGTGCGTCACGTCCTCCTGCAGCGACCTCGTCAGCTTGTGCGCCAGGGCGACCCCCTTGCGGACGGTGCTATCGAGCGCCATCATCCCCCCTCACGTCCTCGCCCTCCTCCTGCTCCTCCGGGTCGAGCGCGATCATACGCTCGTCCTGGCCGAGGACCTCCACCTCCCACGGCTCCGCCCGCGCCTCCCGTTCCGTCCGCTGCGCGAGCGTCCTCTCGACCCACGCGCGGACCTCGGCCTCGTTGAAGGTGATCCGCAGGGTGCCGGCGTCCTTGCCGGGCATGGGTCAGTCCGCCTCGAAGACGAAGCCCGTCCAGTCCTCGTCCTCCTCCCGCACGTCGAGCAGCCAGGATGGGACAAGCAGGCCGATGACGGCCTCGGGGACCATGGCCTCCAGCGAGTCCCGCCGCTCCAGGGCGAGCCGCTCGCCGTCCTTTCGGGCGAAGGTCAGTGTGACGGGACCCGCCTTCAGTGACTGGAGGTCGGAGGCTAGGGCGGAGTTGTCCTCGGTCCGGTCCTCCGCGAGGAGCTGGCGGGCGAACTCCGCCTCCGCGTCCTTCAGATCTGGCGGGATCGTCCCGGCGGCGATCTCGTAGCCGTCGCGCGTGAGCATGCCCGACCTGGGCCAGCGCAGGCCCTGCGTCTCCGTCTCCACTGCCCCCGTCCACGCGCGGGGCATGCGGTCGAGGAGCCGCGTGGCCATGCGGAGCGCCGCCTCCTTGCGATCGACGGAGGCGGCGTCCCAGGTAGTGGCCCAGAGGTGCGCAGCGTGGTACGCGTCCGCCTCCACCAAGCTGGCGTAGCTGTCGGCGTCGACTGCGCCCGGCGTGGTGATGAGCGCCATCCTCGCCCTCCCTTCTCGCAGCCGGACCCGGGGCCACCGCCATGCGGGCCGGTGCGTCCACGCCCCGGGGCGATCAGCTGGGGGAACGTCCCAGCAGCCGCCCGGCTACGAGAGCTGGCTCAGGTGGACGACGCCGCACTTCTTCGTCGTGGCGGAGCCGCCCACGGAGTACGTGGTGTTGGCCTTCGTCGCGCTCGTCGAGCGGACGAGCGGGATCTGGATGGCGAACGCCTTGAACTTGATGACGAACCCGCCCTCGATGTCCCACTGGACCGACTGGAGGGGCTCGCCGTCGAGCAGCGCCATCACGTCGACCGAGGCCTGGAACATGACGACGTTGTTCGCCGGGAGCTGGTCGCACGTGGTGATCGACTGGATGCCGTCCAGCTTGAGGATCCGATCGCGGACCGTGATGTCGCTCGTCGCCTTGTAGTCCTTGTCCAGCTCCGGGGCGTAGAGGCTCGGGACGTAGAGCTTGTACGGCCCGTAGAAGCGGTCGTTGACGAGGGCCTTCTGCATGTTCTGGACGTCGGTCACGATGCCGGCCCCGGTCTTCGACGCGTGGGTCCACTCGTAGTTGGTCTCGAAGTCCACGACGTTGCGGTCAGGGTGGTTGACGAGGCCGTAGATGGCCTTGCCGCCGTAGGTCGGCCCGCCGTTGAACGCGATGTACTCCAGCCGCTCGGCGACCTTGCGACCCGCGACCCGGGCCTGGGTGACGTCGAGCCCCTCGCCCCGGTTCCTCGACGCGACGAGGTGCCGGAGGTTGAAGTTCCAGTCCTTGTGGGTGATCGGCAGGGGCGTCGAGTCGAGCGTGAAGTCCGGCTGGTCGTCGTCGGTCCGGTCGACGCCGCTCAGCGAGGTGATCGCGTCGTTGACGTCCGAGATCTTCTCGTACTCGAACAGCGTCTTCCCCATCGCGCCGGAGACGGGGATGGTGAGGCCCGCCGCCTGGAGGTCCGCGATGAGGCGGAGCCGCATGGCCCCCTCGGCGATGAGCGCGTCGTCGATGACCTTCCACTCGTCCTTCCGCAGGCTGTCGAGCGAGCGCAGCTCGGCGGGGGAGATCGGCCTCCCCTCCTGCATGGCCTTCAGGAGCCGCTCGCCGGCCCAGCGGCCGGAGGCTCCGTTCATGACGACGCGCCCCGGTTCGGTGGCCGCGTCGGAGCTGTGCTTCTGCATGTCTCTTCCTCCTGTCTGTCGGTTGGGGTTGGTGGTGCTGCCCTAGCGCTGGCCTTCCCCAGCCGCTAGACGATCTCGACGTGGATCCGCGTCCCGGCGACCGGGGCCGACCCCGAGGTGTTCACGGCCTCCCACGCGCGCGCGATGCGGATGCCCGCCGCGACGCTCGCGGCCGTGAGCAGCCCCGCGGTCGTCCCGGTGAGGTAGGCGCCCCGGGCCACGTTCTGCCCGGACGCGAGCAGCGCGTAGACGTGGTCGCCCGGCGCGAACACCCCCATCTTGACGATGTCGCCCGAGGCGTAGGCGTCGTCGATGGTCTTTCCGAGCTCGCTCCTCTCCAGCGCGAAGGCGGCGGCGACGTTCGCCGCGTCGTCGGTGTTCTTCTTGACCCCCGTGGCGTCCAGCTCGAGCAGGTGCCCGGGCGTGATCGCCTCGGTGGCGATGAACTCCTCGGAGACCTTGGGGTCGCCGCGGAGCGCGATCTTGTGCAGTGCCATTCTCTCGTCTCCTCTCCCTTTCCGTGGCGCGGCTCAGCGCCGGCGCCCCACACACTCCAGACCCAGACCGCGCCGGACTACGCGGGCCGGACGACCTTCAGCCGCTCGCGCATGGCCGCGCGCAGCTCGTCCGACGACTGCGGCCTCTCCTCCCCGCCCTCACGCGGAGCGAGGGGAGCGAAGTCCGCCTTGGGCTTCGAGGTGAGCGCGGCGATCTTCTCCAGCTGCTCGACGGGCATCGCCTTCAGCTCATCCTCGGTGTACGCCGCCTTGGCCGCGTCCTTCAGCTGCGCGACGAGCGCGGCCTTGCGGTTCGTCGCGGTGGTGCGGTGGTCGTCCACGATCTTCTTGAGGTCGGGGAAGGCCGCGAGGACCTTCTCCTCCGTGAGCGGCTCGGCCTCGGCCTTCGGCTGCTCCTCCTTCGGGGGCTCCTCCGGCGGCTTGGCCTCGGCTGCGGGCGGCGTCGCGGCCTGCGCGGCGACGTGCGCCTCCAACGCCGTGATCCTCTCGTCCGGCAGCTGCTCCAGGACCGCGGCGTCCGCGGCCACGAAGCAGGTCTTCCCGGACGCGATGATCGCGGCGACCTTCTGCTTCTTGTCCATCGAGATTCCTCCTTCGGAGGCGGGCGCGGTGGTCGAGGCCTGGCCGTCGCGCCCAACAGGAGCGGCCGAGGCTGTGATCAGCTCGAACGTCTGGGTCCAGCGTCCCTCCTCGGCGTCGTCCTTCAGCGTCACGGCGCCGTCCGCCGCCAGCTCGTACCCCCGGCGGTAGAACTTCACGTCGCCCTCGGGGGACACCGCGTAGATGACCTTGGCGGCGTCGGGGTAGACCTCGACGACCCCCAGGAACGCGGGCTCGGTCGAGTGAAGCGCGTCCTCCAGGGCGCGGCGCAGCTCCACGTCGCTCGTCCCGTCGTCGGCCAGGGGACGCAGGAGGGCTTCCGTCCTCTCCCACGGGACCCCGAGGCGCGCGGCGCGCTCGACGAGCCGCTCCTGCTCCTCCACGTCGGGCGGGGCATCCGCGACGACGGAGCGGACGGCCGACTCGAACGTCTCCTTCAGCTTCGCCAGGAATCCGGACCGCGTCATGTCTCCCTCGCCTCCTCCCGTCGCGGCCGCGCGCGAGGCGCCGCAGCCCATGTCGACCGAGCACGCGCCGACCTTCCCCTCCGGGAGCAGGGCGACGTGGTCCGGGATGACCTCCCGCCACACGGCGTCGTAGTGCTGCCCGTTCCGCTCGCCCGACACGGGCTCCGCCTCCACGATGACGCCGACCGAGACCTCCACCGTCTCGCCCGCCTCGATCGCGTGGACGAGCCGCGCCGCCCCCTCGCCGACCTCCCTGGCCCGCTCGGGGTCGACCCACGCCTCGACCCGCAGCCGGTCGGCGTCCAGGCGCGCGTTGAACACGTAGCCCAGCCGGAGGGCCTCCAGCACGCGGGGCGAGTTGGCGGGGACGTGCTCGCCGTCGACCTGGGGGTGGTCGTACATGACGGGGCGCCCGTTCCAGGCGACGGGGGCTCGCGCGAACTCCTCCGCCAGGACCAGCTCGGGCGTCTCGGAGTTGGCCGCGTGGATGACGCCTTCGACGAGCGCGACCACGGGGACGACGAGGTGCTTCCTCCCCTCGAACTGCGCCGTCCGCAGCTCGCCCCCGCCCGCCGCGCCCCGGAAGACGCGGGCCTCGCGCTGCTTCCCCTTGCCCGAGGCCTCCTCGAAGAGGATCGGCTTGTAGTTGTGGTCCTTGAGCCACTTCCTCGCCCTGGCGACCGTCCACTTCGAAGCCTGGAACCGGATCGCCTGCAGCTCGACCTTCCCTTGGCGGATGCCCCAGATGGCGTGTACGCCGGCGCCGAACTTGTTGTTCTCCCTCCGGAAGCGCTCGTACCGCTTGGGGTCCCTCAGCCGCGCCGCGTGCTCGTTCGGGTAGGGCATGGCTACGCCGCCTTCCTTCCTCGACCCGCGGTGAGCCCGAT
>Ga0316628_100000244_pt1 | contig 34144 bp, 31 predicted proteins | sample OWC_Aug_M2_C1_D5_FD_207648 | JGI IMG/M metagenome (GOLD analysis project Ga0316628, IMG submission 207648) | Wetland soil microbial communities from Old Woman Creek delta, Ohio, United States - OWC_Aug_M2_C1_D5_C | ecosystem: Environmental > Terrestrial > Soil > Wetlands | place: USA: Ohio...
CCTCCGATCGTCCCTCGGCCGCCGTGCGCACGATCGCGCCCATCCCCTCGGGGCGGATCGTCTCCACGATCTTCGACAGCCGGTCCCGCTCCTCCGTGTCCTCGATCCGGCGGGAGATCCCGATGTGGGCGGACCACGTCAGGAGCACCAGGTGACGCCCGGGCAGGGTGATGTGGCTGGTGATCCGCGCCCCTTTCGTCCCGAGCGGTTCCTTGGCCACCTGGACGAGCAGGTGCTGCCCCTCCCGGATAAGTCCCTCGATCGGGGGAACGAACGTTTCCTGGGGGAAGCGGGCGGGCCGGATACCGATCTCCTCCGGCAGGACCGGTTCCTCGGCCGTGTCGGTGTCGAACTCGAGCTGCGGCGTGACGAAGTCCCCCGCGAAGAGAAATCCCGCCTTGTCCATGCCGATGTCGACGAAGGCGGCCTGCATCCCGGGGAGGACGCGGATGACTTTCCCGTTGTAGATGTTGCCGACGGAGTTCCTGTCCTCGCCCCGTTCTATCAGGAGCTCGACGAGGATTCCGGATTCGAGCGTCGCCACGCGCGTCTCGTACGGTGCGGCGTTCACGACGATCAGCTTGTTGGCCTTTTGCATCGTTTTACCCTCGGCGGGGGATCAGCTCCGCCGAAACCTTTCTGGGAATGAACCGGTCGGGGGACAGCGTCACCCCCAGCAGGGAGGCGGCGGCTTCCAGCGGACGAACGCCCTTTCCCGTGCCCTGAATGATTGTAATTGAGATGCCTTCCGGGTTCATCCCGAACGTGCGAACGATCGGCTTCAGGTCGATCTCGGAAGTGCGGTCCTCCCGCGTGAGGACGAGAGGGTGCCTGTCCGACGCGCGGAACGCGGCGAGGCGCTCCTCGGCCAGTTTCGGCGTGACACCCTCCGGCAGCGGAAACGGCGGAAGCGGACGAAGCAACCATCCGGAGGCGATGTCGAAATCGGAAAGGCGGGGGGAGCCCGGCGGGACGCCCTTCACGCCGGTGACGCGGATCCCCTCGGGAAGCTGCGGCGCGAGTTTTCCCCGCACGTCCGCGGCCGGGACGGGAAGGGCGAACTCGGCCTCGAGAAACTCGACTTCGCTCTCCGCCCCCACGGGGAGGGCGGGGGACATGGATAGTTTCGGGGACGGGTTGTACCCCTGGCTGTACGAAAGCGGGAGGCCCGCCCGCCGGAAAACGCGTCCCCACAGGGACTGGATCTCCAGGCCGCTCAGGTATTTCGCCGGACCTTCCTTTGCATAGGCGATGCGGACGACATGCCGCGGGGCGGCGGCCGCCGGCGGTTTCGGGGCATGTCCCGCCTCCTCATCCGTCGCGGGGAGATCCGCGAGCCGTCCGGGGTAGGTGATGTTCGACAGCCCGGGTGGGCACGCCCCGCAGGAGGAACATCCCGCGGCGCGGCAATCGGGCGTCGTCTCCCCGGCCCGGGCCTTCCCGCGCTCGGCGAGGAGAAATTCCCGGTCGATCCCGGCGTCGACGAAGTCCCAGGGGAGCGGATCCCCCGGATCGCGTTCCCTCAGGTATTCCAGCGGATCGACCCCCTCTTCCTCGAACGCCCGCTTCCACGCGTCGGGACGGAACGCGTCCGTCCACGCATCGAACCGCGCGCCGTTCCGGAATGCCCTCGCGATCACCGCCGGCAGCCGGTCGTCCCCACGCGAGAAGACTCCCTCGAGCGCGGAGGTCTCGGGGGAGTGGAACTTCAGCTCCGCGTGGCGATTCCGTCCCAGCGTGTCCCGCAGCAGGTGAATCCGCTCCTGGACCTCTTCGCGCCCGATCTGACGCTCCCACTGGAACGGGGTATGCGGCTTCGGGACGAAGGCGGAGATGCTCACCGTCACGGAGGTGCGCTTTCCGTGGCGGCGTGCGATCGCCGCGACCCGGCCGGCAAGCGTACCGATGGCCCGGACGTCCTCCGCCGTCTCCCCGGGCAGGCCGACCATGAAGTAGAGCTTGAGGGTATGCCAGCCGTTCCCGAAGATCCACTCGGCCGTCTTCAGGACGTCGTCGTCCGGGATCTCCTTGTTGACGGACCGGCGCAAATGTTCCGTCCCCGCTTCCGGCGCGAGCGTGAAGCCCGACTTGCGCACCTTCCGGATCTGGCGGACCGTGTTCTCCCGCAACGCGTCCAGGCGAAGCGAGGGGAGGGAGAGCGATATGCTCGAAGGGGCGAGCGCCTCCATCGCCTCCGTGACGAGCCGGTCGATGCAACTGTAGTCGGCGGCGGACAGGGACAGGAGCCCGACTTCATCGTATCCCGTCTTGGGCGCTTCCTCCTGGAGGTATCGCAGCAGGACGAGCGGGTCACGCTCCCGTACCGGCCGGTAGGCGTATCCCGCCTGGCAAAAGCGGCACCCCCTCGTGCATCCCCGGGAGATCTCGACGCTCAGGCGGTCGTGGACCACGCGCATCGCCGGCAGGATCGGCGCCGGCAGAAGGGGGGAGCGGTTGAGATCCGCAAGGACGCGCCGCGCCACCCGCCGGGAGATCCCCGGGACGTACACCCCCTCGATCCGGGAGAGCCGCGAGAGGAGCTCCGCGCGGGATCCGCCCCCCTTTTTCCGCTCTTCGACGAGCGCGACGATCTCGAGCACCGCCTCCTCCCCGTCCCCGACGAGGAGGGCGTCGAAAAAGGGCGCCACGGGAGCGGGATTCAGGGTGCACACGCCCCCGGCCACGACGAGGGGGTGTTCCTCCGATCGGTCCCTGGACAGGATGGGGATCCCGGAAAGGTCGAGCATCGCGAGGACGTTCGTGTAGGTCAACTCGTAGCACAGGGAGAATCCGAGGACGTCGAACGCGCCGGCGGGTCGCCCCGATTCGAGCGACGCCAGCGGCAGGCCGGCCGCCCGCAGGTGCTCCTCGTAGTCGGTCCATGGGGCGAAGACGCGATCGCAGAGGGTCCCGGGCCGCGCGGAGAGGATCTCGCGCAGGAGCAGGATCCCCAGGTGCGACATCCCGATTTCGTAAACGTCGGGGAAGGCGAGCAGCACGCGCACGCTGGCCTCGTCCCACGCGATGGAGGGAGGACGGACCTCGCCGCCGCTGTACCGGGACGGCTTCCGGATGGAAGGGGGAATTTCGCGCATATCCTCTAGAAAGTCCCATTATATTTTTGAAAACGCAATGGATTCACGTTACATTATCCCGTGGGAGGATAGGGTATTTGCGTCTTTTCGGCACCATGGGGGCGGAAGCGTCCTTTCGGGAAGAAGATTTTTTCGGGCGCGAGGATGAGCTCTCCGCCCTGACCCGCGCGGCGCTGGAGGGTAGCCGGGGCATCGGCTCCTCCTTCATGATCTACGGACCGCCGAACATCGGCAAGACGTCCCTGCTCCTCAAGCTGGCAAAGCAGCTTGTCGCAACCGCCGGCACGGACGGGCTTCCCCGCCCGTTCCCTCTCTACTTCTCCTTCAGCCAGATCCTGTCGCACCCGCTGGCGCTCTCCCAGCATTTCCTGCAGGAATTCCTCTCGCAGCTGCTCCGGTTCCTCGGGGACGCGCATCCATCGACCTTCGACCCCGCGAGCATGTGCGACCGCCTTGCCTCCTTCGGGATCACGGGGTGCCGCGAGGTCCTCGCCGCCCACGAGCGGTGCACCGCCGAGGGGGACGGCCTCTCCGCGCTCGTGAACGCCCTTTCGTTCCCGTTCTCGTCATCGGGGGAGCTTTTCTACCCGGTGTTCCTCTTCGACGATTTCCAGTATACGGGGAAACTCCAGGGCGTGCCCGAAGGGGCGATGCTTTCCATCCTTCGCCCCTACATCAAGTCCGGCCACTTCCCCATGTTCATTTCCGGCTCCTCGCCCGGCCGCGTCACCGCCGCCCTCAAGCGCGAGGGGCTCTTCGGCACCTTCCAGATGATCGAGGTGGGCGGCCTTTCGACCGACTCCTCCGTTCGCCTGTGGAGATACCTGTGCGAGCGGCGCCGCGTCGATATCCCGGCGTCCCTCCTTCCCCGCGCCTCCGAGCGGCTCGGCGGGATCCCCGCCTACCAGCGGATGCTCGTGGAGGAGATCTTCTTCCGGAGCGCGAAGGTCCCCGACGCGGTTACCCTCGAAAACCTTTACGCGGTTTCCGTCACGGAGGGGAAGCTCAACCGGTACTGGAGGGAGTTCTTCGAGAACACCTTCCCCGACCGCGCGCGGCGCGGGCGGGCGATCCGGTTTCTCAAGCGCGTCCTGTGCGACCGGTTCCCGCTCGACACGGTCGAGGGCGCGATCTCCCTGATGGGGTCCTCCCAGGAGGAGGGGGAAGCGATCCTCTCCGCCCTCGAGTTCAAGGGTCTCCTGAAGGCCGACCTCGACCATCTCACGTTCGTCGGGGACCCGGTGCTTGCCGATTTCCTGTACTGGGCGTTCGAGCGCGGCGTCCTGGGGAAGGGGACGTCGCAGGTGACGGCGGCGATCGTGCAGGCGCGGCTCTCCCGCACGGCGCCGGAACCCGGGCAGGGGGGCGACCACGCGCGCCGCGTCGCGATCGTTAAGGAGCTGATGCGGAAGTGGGACCTGCGGGAGGTGCCGCTCCTTCTCCTCGATTTCGGGATGTTCCGCGAAAAGTTCGGGGGGAAGGGGCTGCTTGAGATCGTCATCGGGATGGAGCGCGAGGCGGTGCGGGTCCGTCTGCCGAAGGTTTCCTCCGTCTCGACGGGGTACCGTGCGAGCAGGGGGGGGCCGCGCTTCGACTTCGACCTGGTCGCGTACGGATTCCTCGAAGGGGACTTCTCCGAGGAGAACCTCGTCATCTGGGCGGTCGACGTGGCGGTCGAGAAGAACCTCGGCCCCCGCGCCGTGGAGCATTTCGAGAACAGGTGCCGGCTGCTGGCGCTGGAGAAGGGGCTGCCGCAGGACCGTCTCCGGAAGTGGATGATCCTCAACGAGACGGCGGACGCTGCGACGGTCGAACTGGCGTCCCGGTACGGCATCCACTTGTCCCACCCGACGCAACTGCGGCTCTTCCTCAACCTGTTCGGGCTGGAGGAACTCGAGAGGGACCCCGAGCCCGCCCGATCCCCGGGCTCCGAGGTCCCGCGCTCCGGAAAGACGCTGGAGTATGAGCTGGTCCTCCCGATCAAGGCCGACTCGGAGGTGGTCGCGGCGCGGGTCGCGGAAGAGGTGGCGGCCTTCGCCGCCGTGGACGCCGACACCGTGGACCGCATCAAGATGGCGATCATCGAGGCGTGCATCAACGCCTTCGAGCACAGCGCCTCCGAGTCGGGAAAGGTCCGGCTGAGGTATCTGCTCTCCCCCGACAAGATCGAGCTCTTCGTGCAGGACGACGGCAAGGGGTTCCGGCCGGGGAAGACGCCCGAGGAGTCGAAGAAGAACCGGGGATGGGGGCTGAAGCTGATCCGGGAGCTGGTCGACGACGTCGAGATCGTCACGGGTCCGGACGGCACCACCGTCCACATGGTAAAAAATCTCGGGGGGGATCCCGCCGATCCGGGGCCCGTCCGGCAAGGGGCAGGGGGACTCGGATCCCCCGAGGAGCACTGATGACTCCATACAAGACGATCCACATCCGTGAGGAGGGGGACACCCTGGTGGTGTCCGTCGGCGGCTATCTGAACAGCCTGCTCGGCGAGGAGGTCGAAAAGGTGGTCAGCGCGAATCTCGACATCGGCGGCCGCCGGATCCTGCTGAACTTCCAGGGCACGCGGCTGGTCAACAGCATCGGGATCTCGTTCGTCATCGGGATCGTCGAAAAGGTGATGGAGCGGGAAGGCAGGATGGCCTTCTGCGAGGTGAGCAGGATCAACCGCGACCTTTTCCGTGTGACGGGTCTGGCGAAATACGTCCGCTCCTTCGATTCCGAAAAGGAGGCGCTCGACTTCCTCTCCGGGAACGCGTGAGCTGGGGCCCCTGCTGTGCTAGATCGTCGCTAGGATCGCTTGCAGGCCCGCCACGCTCCGGCCGAAATGGTCCCTGCGGTGCGGTTCCACCGTGAGGATCGGGTGGGCGCCCGCGTCCCGCACCGCCAGGAGCACCCCACGGAAGTTGATCCCCCCCTCGCCCACGGGAAGGTGATCGTCCCGGCGTCCCCGGTTGTCGTGAACGTGCATCAACCGGATCTCCTCCCCGAATGCCTCCGCCCACTTGTGTACCGGAAGGCGGGAGAAGAGCGTCGCATGCCCCGGGTCGAAGCAGAAGTGGAGGCGGGGAGAGTCCACAGCCTCCCGCAGGCGAAGGAGGTGGTCGGGGATCTCGTCGAAGACATTCTCCACGAACAGGTCGGTTCCCGCCTTCTCCGCCGCTTCGGCGAGTTCCCCGAACGAGCGCCGGGCCGGGATGAACCATTTTTCCGGCTGGAAGTCGAAGAGCCAGTCGTAATACCCTCCGTGGAGAACGATCCCGGCGGGTCGGAAAACCGGGGCAAGGGCGATCGCGCCTGCGATGCGGCGGACGGCGAACCTCCGCGCCTCCTCGTCGCGCGCGCCGGGCCACACGTCCTCGAAGGGGGCATGGAACGAAAGGGACCGGATCCCCGCCCCCCGAAGCGTCTCCGCGAGGGGTTCCGCCTCGGCCGGGGTGATCGTGTCGAGGGTCGCCCCCGAGAGATAGATCTCCGGTCCGACGCCGGAATCCGACAACATCCGCGGCGTGTCCGGCTCCTTCAGCATGGGGTAGGGGACGGTGGAGTGGACGACCCAGGACATGGCATGCCTCCAGGCGGGAGTTCCGGTGAAAGAAGGAAAGCTAACCTATCCCGGCGACCCGCGCAAGTGGACGCCCACCGGCGTACCCTGAAATGGGGGAATTCCACCGCGATTTTCATGATAATATGAGGGTTGACATTTTTTTTGCATACTGTATACATAAAATGGCGTTCATTTCTGGGAAGTTAGGGGTAATTCATTGAAAAAACTAAAAATCCGGATTGATAACCACATGACTCTTCGCGAGCGGATCGTGGAGACGATTCGAAACGCCATCGTAAACGGCCAACTGGCCCCCGGCGCCCGCATCGCGGAACCGGAACTGGCCGACAAGTTCGGGATCAGCCGGACGCCGATCCGGGAGGCATTCCGCCAGCTGGAGTCGGAGGGCTTCATCACCGTGGTGCCGCGGAAGGGGGCCATCGTCGCCTCCCTGTCGCCCCAGGACGTTTCCGATTTCTATGACCTGAAGATGGTCCTCGAGGGATACGCGGCGCGGTGCGCCGTAAAGACACTCAAGGAGTCCGACCTGACGAAGATGGAGACGGTCAATCGGCAGATCGATGCCGCGTCGCAGAAGAAGGACCTTCGCCGGCTGCTCGACCTGCACAACGAGTTCCACGACATATTCCTTCGCGCGTGCGGGAACGAGAAGCTCCACGCGATCGTCCAGAACCTCGTCATGCAGTTCCGGCGCTTCCGCCTGATCCTCGCCATGCCGGGGAGAATCGAAGGGTCGATCCGGCAGCATTGGGAGATCATCGACGCATTCCGGAAGCGCGACGCGGTGCTTGCCGAGGAGCTCGTCCGCAAGAACGCCCTCTACGGCAAGAAACTCCTTCTCCGGGAATTGGCGAAGGTCTGATCCGCCGTCGGCGATGCCCGATCCCCTAGGATTCCGCGCTCTCCCGTCCGTCGCATCCCTGCTGGCGAGCGAAGCCGCCCGCGGCCTCCTGCGATCCCATCCGCGCACCGTGGTGGTGGACGCGCTCCGCGAGGTCGTGGCCGCCGCCCGCGTCGCAGCCGTCGAGGAGCGGGTTCCGCTCTCGCGCGAGGAGTGGACCGATCGGATCCTTTCGATGCTCCCGGGAGAGATCGCGTCGCGGGAGTCCCTCCCCATGCGCAGGGTGATCAACGCCGCCGGGGTCGTCGTCCATACCAACCTCGGACGTGCGCCGTTGCCCGGGGAGGCGCTCGCCGCGGTCCTCGACACGGCCCGGGGATATTCGAACCTGGAGTTCGACCTTGCCGCAGGGGAACGATCGTCCCGCCTGTCGCACGTCGAGGGGATGCTGCTTGCCCTGACCGGCGCCGAATGCGCCCACGTCGTCAACAACAACGCCGCCGCGGTGCTGCTCTGCCTCGCATGCCACGCGCGGGGGCGGGAAGTGATCGTCAGCCGCGGCGAGCTCGTCGAGATCGGCGGGTCGTTCCGGATCCCCGACATCATGGCGGAGAGCGGCGCCCGGCTTGTGGAAGTGGGCACCACGAACCGGACGCGCCTTTCCGATTACGAGAACGCCGTGACGGGACAGACCGCGCTCCTGCTCAAGGTCCACCCTTCCAACTTCTCCATCCATGGGTTCACCGGGGAGGTCCGCACCGCCGACCTTGTCCGCCTCGGGGAGCGTGCCGGGATCCCGGTCATGGAAGACCAGGGATCGGGGGCGCTGATCGATCTCATGCCGTTTGGCATTCCCGGTGCACTTTCCCTGCGCCAGGTCCTGGCCTCCGGCCCCGGGATCGTCACCGCGAGCGGAGACAAACTCCTGGGGGGACCGCAGGCGGGGATCATCCTCGGGAAGGAAGACCTGATCGCGCCGCTGAAGAAACACCCCCTTTCCCGGGCCCTGAGGGTCGACAAGATGTGCCTCGCCGCCCTCTCGGCGGTCCTTCGCCTCTATGCGGACGAACGCCGGGCGCGGGACCGGGTTCCCGTCCTCCGGATGCTCCTCGAACCCGAGGAACGTGTGCGCGCCAGGGCACGACGCCTCGTGCGGGCGATCCGCGCTACGGGTGCCGAACTGTCCCTTGCCGTCGAAAGGGGCGGAACGTCTCCCGGCGGGGGCGCCCTTCCCGACATCTTCCTCCCTACCGCCTGCGTCGCCGTTTCCCACCCGTGGGTCCGGGAAGCGATCCTCGAAGAGAGGTTGCGCCGTGGGACCCCTCCCGTGGTCGCACGGGTCGGGAAAGGGAAGGTGCTCCTCGATCTTCGGACCGTCCGTGACGACGAGGTCCCGGAGCTTGCCGCGGCAGTGGCGAGTGCTTCGGTTCATGAAGGCGATTCGCATCGACAGGCGGCGGGGAAGAACGATTGACCGTCCCCTGCCCGATGGGTAGAGTAGGAACCAGCATGAATCCATGGGCTCCCCGATGTTGAACTCCAGTGTCCTCGTCCTGAACCGGGGGTACTTCCCGGTCCACGTCACGAACGCGCGCCGGGCCTTCTGCCTGTTGTACTCGGGGCTTGCCCGCGCGATCAACGAGCAGTACGAGACGTTCGACTACCCCTCGTGGAGCGCCCTCGCGGTGGCCACCGGTGGCCCTGCCGTCGGCGTGGTCGGAAAGGCGGTCCGGATCCCCCGCGTGGTGGTCCTCGTCGCGTACGACCGGGTTCCGCGGCGAAATGTCCGGTTCAGCCGGCGAAACATCTTCGTCCGGGACCGCAACACCTGCCAGTATTGCGGGAAGCCGTTTCCCAGCAGCGACCTCAACCTGGACCACGTGGTCCCCCGCTCCCAGGGAGGAAAAACCAGCTGGGAAAACATCGTCTGCAGCTGCATCCCCTGCAACAAGCGGAAAGGCGGAAACCGCCCCGAGCAGGCCGGCATGCGGCTGGTATCGGTTCCCCGCACGCCCCGCTGGTCGCCGGAGTTCGCTTTTTCCCTGCGGACCCCGATCCACAGGGAATGGGTTCCGTTCCTCAACGTGGTCGACTTCACGTACTGGAACCTCGAACTCAAGGATTGAACCCGCACACTCCAATGGGGATGGGCACGGCCTCCTCCCTTCTCTTCGTGATCGGGCACCCGATCTCCCACTCCCTGAGCCCCGCGATGCACAACGGGGTAATCGCCGGACTGGGTCTGCCTCTCCATTACGTGCCGGTCGATTTACCTCCCGGGCATCTCCGCGGGTTCCTTCGGATCGTCCGCGCCGGGAATTTCCTCGGGGGGAACGTCACGATCCCCTACAAGGAGAAAGCCGCCGTCCTGGCGGACACCCGTTCGGAGGCGGTGGAAGTCTGCGGCGCGACGAACACGCTGGTGGTCCGGGCGGGAAAGCTCCATGCGGAGAACACGGATGGGGCGGGGTTCCTCGACGCCCTCGAGGCGGCGGGATGGGGACGCCGATTCCGCCGCGTGGTGCTCCTCGGCGCCGGCGGCGCTGCCCGCGGGATCGCCTTTTCCCTCGGAGGGGCGGGCACCCGGGAGATCGTCCTCCTGAACCGGCATCCTCGCCGGGCGGAACGCGTCGCGCGGCTTCTTTCCGGGCGGTATCCCTCGGTCGTCTTTGCCTGCGGCGATCTCCGCCCCCAGACCATGCGTGCGGAATTCCGGGGGGCGGACCTCATCGTCCAATGCACTTCCCTCGGCCTTCGGGGGGAGTGGGAAAATTTTCCGATAAAAGATGTACAGAATTCGTCCTGTTTCGCCGATATAGTCTACCGGGCCGGAGGAACGGATCTTGTCCGGCGGCTTCGGGCAAGGGGTGTCAGGACGGTGGGGGGGCTCCCGATGCTGGCTTACCAGGCCGCTCGGAGCTTTGCCCTTTGGACCGGGAGGGACGTCCCGGGGGAAGCATTCCGGAAGATAGCGGTAAAGGCTTTGAAAATATGATATATTCGGGCATCAACCGGATATTCTCAAGGCAGGGGTAGACATGTCCGTTCTGGCCAACAAGATCGGTGAGATGCTGCTGAAGGGGAACCTCATCACCGCCGACCAGCTGCGGGGAGCCCTCGAAGCCCAGGAAAAAACGCACGAACGGATCGGAACCGTCCTGGTGAAGGCCGGTTTCATCAAGGAAGAGGAGCTTCTCGCGTTCCTCGGCCGCCAGTTCAACCTCCCCGTCGTCGACCTTTCGAAATACGAGATCAATCCCGAGGTCGTCCGCCTCCTCCCCGAGGAGATGGTCCAGAAGCACCTTGCCCTTCCGATCAACCGCGTGGGATCGAAGATGATCGTAGCCGTGGCCGACCCTTCGAACATGGCGATCATCGACGGGATCGGGTTCAAGACGGGGTACGCCGTCGAGTTGGTTCTTGCCTCGGAGCGCGCGATCACGGCCGAGATCAACAAGTTCTTCGACCGGTCGATGGAGTTCAAGGACATCATTTCCGAGCTCGACGAGGACCTCGAGGTCATCCGCGAAGAGGAGGTCGACACCGCTGATCTCGAGCGGGGGGTGGACGACGCCCCGGTAGTGAAGCTGGCGAACTACCTCCTCACCGAGGCGATCAAGCGGCGCGCGTCGGACATCCACATCGAGCCGTACGAGAAGGAGTTCCGTGTCCGCTACCGTGTGGACGGCGTTCTCTACGAGGTGATGCGGCCCCCGCTTCGGTTGCGCAACGCGTTGTCGTCGCGGCTCAAGATCATGGCTTCCCTCGACATCGCCGAGCGGCGCCTTCCACAGGACGGCCGCATCAAGATGAAGATCGGGAAGGGGCGGGAGATGGACTTCCGCGTCTCCGTCCTCCCTACGATCTACGGCGAGAAAATCGTCCTCCGCCTCCTCGACAAGTCGAACCTGCAGCTCGACATGACGAAGCTGGGCTTCGAGCCCGCGCAGTTGATCGATTTCAACGAGTCGATCCACCGCCCCTTCGGCATGATCCTCGTCACCGGTCCCACCGGTTCCGGAAAGACGACGACCCTCTACTCGGCCCTCGTCGACCTCAACAAGGTGGCCGACAACATCTGCACCGCCGAGGATCCGGTGGAATACAACTTCGCGGGGATCAACCAGGTCCAGATGAAGGAGGATATCGGCCTCACCTTCGCCGCGTCCCTGCGCTCCTTCCTGCGGCAGGATCCCGACATCATCATGGTGGGGGAGATCCGGGACTACGAGACCGCCGAGATCGCGGTCAAGGCGGCCCTCACCGGGCACCTTGTCCTTTCCACGCTGCACACGAACGACGCCCCCAGCACGGTCACCCGGCTGCTGAACATGGGGATCGAGCCGTTCCTCGTGTCGTCGTCCCTGAACCTCGTCGTCGCGCAGCGGCTGGCCCGCAGGATCTGCATGAAATGCAGGGAGGAGATCAAGGTTCTCCCGAAGGCGCTTGCGGACGCGGGCATGAAGCCGGAGCGGATCCGGCTCGCCAAGCCCGCGAAGGGGAAGGGGTGCGACGAATGCAACGGGACCGGTTTCCGCGGGCGGGTCGCGCTCTACGAGGTCATGCCGATAAAGGAGGAGATCAAGGACCTCGTTCTGCGCGGCGGCTCGGCGCTCGATCTTCAGCGCGAGGCGGTCCGCCTGGGGATGAAGACGCTCCGCCAGTCGGGTCTCACGAAACTCGAGGAGGGGGTCACGACGATCGAGGAAGTGTTGCGGGTGACCGCTCCGGATTGATCCTGCACGACAAGGAGAATCGACCATGGTGACGATGCAGGAGCTTCTCAACATGATGTACGAGAAGGGTGCATCCGACCTCCACATCACGACGGGGATCGCACCGACGATCCGCGTGGACGGCCGGCTGATCCCGCTGCCGCACGAGCCGCTGATGCCGCAGGACACCAAGAGGCTCTGCTACAGCGTTCTGACCGAGGCCCAGAAGCAGCGTTTCGAGGAGGACTGGGAGCTCGACCTCTCCTTCGGCGTCAAGGGGCTCTCCCGCTTCCGGGCGAACGTCTACATGCAGCGGGGGGCCGTCGCCGGGGCATTCCGCACCATCCCGTTCCGTGTTCGTCCCTTCGAGGAGCTGGGCCTCCCGGCGCACCTGAAGGAGCTATGCAAGAAACCCCGGGGACTGGTGCTCGTTACCGGGCCGACCGGGTCCGGCAAGTCGACCACGCTCGCCGCGATGATCGACAAGATCAACAACGAGCGGCAGGAGCACATCATCACGATCGAGGACCCGATCGAGTATCTCCATCCGCACAAGAAATGCCTCGTGAACCAGAGGGAGGTCAACGCGGACACCCAGGGGTTCAAGAAGGCGCTCAAGTACATCCTCCGGCAGGACCCCGACGTCGTCCTCATCGGCGAGATGCGGGACCTGGAAACGATCGAGGCGGCGCTCACCGTGGCCGAAACCGGCCACCTGGTGTTTGCGACCCTCCACACGAACTCCTGCGTCCAGACGATCAACCGGATCCTCGACGTGTTCCCCCCTTACCAGCAACCACAGGTCCGCGCGCAGCTCTCCTTCGTCCTCGAGGGAGTGATCTCCCAGATCCTCATCCCCAAGGCAAGCGGGACCGGCCGCGTCCTCGCCCTCGAGGTGATGATTCCGAACCCGGCGATCCGGAACCTGATCCGGGAAGAGAAGGTGCACCAGGTCTATTCCCAGATGCAGGTGGGCCAGGCGAAGTTCGGGATGCAGACGATGAACCAGTCGCTGCTTGCGACGTACCTGCGCAGGGAGATCACGCTGGACGACGCGGTCGGACGCAGTTCCGACCCCGACGAATTCCGCAATCTGTTGTCGGCGGCGCAGAGCCATCCCCTGGGGCCGGGCCGCAGGATTTGAACATGTTCCGGATGGATGAACGGAGGAGACGATGACGAAATTCGCCTGGGAAGGAAAAAACCGCGGGGGTGGATCGGTCTCGGGGGAGATGGACGCCCCGAGCGAGGCGTTCGTCCTCGCACAGCTGCGACGGGAGCAGATCGCGCCGCTGAAGATCCGGAAGAAGCGGGGGGACCTCGCTATCCGGCTCCCGTGGAAGGGGGACAAGAATGTCGGGGGGAAGGAGATGGCCATCTTCACCCGCCAGTTCGCCACCATGATCGACGCGGGGCTCCCCCTTGTTCAATGCCTCGACATCCTCGGGCTCCAGCAGGAGAATCCGACGTTCAAGAAGGTGATCCTGAAGATCAAGGAGGACGTGGAAAGCGGCTCCACCTTCGCCGACGCCCTGTCCAAGCACCCGAAGGTCTTCGATGCCCTTTTCGTCAACCTCGTCGCCGCCGGGGAAGTGGGCGGGATGCTCGACACGATCCTGTCCCGCCTCGCGGATTACATCGAGAAATCGATGAAGCTGGCCAAGAAGATCAAGGGGGCGATGGTCTATCCGTCGACGATCCTCGCCGTCGCCGTCGTCGTCACGGTCGTCCTCCTTGTGTACGTCATCCCGATTTTCGCGAAGATGTTCGCCGATTTCGGACAGGCGCTCCCCGGTCCCACCCAGTTCGTCCTCGCGATCAGCGACTTCACGCGCAAATATTTCCTGCTCGTCATCGTCTGCATCTTCCTCCTCGTTGCGGGAATCCGATGGTACTACCAGCAGGAAACCGGCCGCAGGAACATCGACCGTCTCCTGCTGCAAGCCCCGGTCATCGGCTCCCTGCTGCAGCGGATCGCCGTCGCCCGGTTCTCGCGGACCCTCGGGACGATGGTCAGCAGCGGCGTCCCCATCCTCGAGAGCATGGACATCGTGGCGAAAACTGCGGGGAACAAGATCATCGAGGAGGCGATCATCAAGGCCCGCGCGAGCATCAGCGAGGGGAAGACGATCGCGGAACCGCTGGCGGAGAGCAAGGTGTTCCCGCCGATGGTGACCCAGATGGTCGCCGTGGGGGAGGCGACGGGCGCCCTCGATGCGATGCTGACCAAGATCGCCGACTTCTACGACGACGAGGTCGACTCGGCCGTCGAGGCGATGACGGCCCTGCTCGAGCCGATGCTCATGGTTTTCCTCGGCGTGGTCATCGGCGGACTGGTCATCGCGATGTACCTGCCGGTGTTCAAGCTGGCGGGAGCCGTCGGGGGATAGCCGTTGGCCCGTGACCCCGGGGAGGGAACCGAGGGGAAGCGGGCGGGGGGGAGAAACCTCCTCCTGATCCGCACCGGGATCACGTTCGCCCTGCTGGCGTCCGTATTTTCGGTGCAGATCCGCTCCCCGGAGCTTCTGCTCACGGGCGGGTTCCAGCTGCTGTACTTCGCCGTCCTTCTCTCCTACGGGTGGCTGCTGCTCCGGTATGCGGCATGGGGGAGCATCGATCTCCCGCTGTACGCCGCATTCCTCCAGGCTGTCGTCGATGTCGCGTTCATCTCCATCATCGTTTTCGCGACGGGCCTGGTCGACAGCATCTTCTCCTTCATGTTCGTGGTCGTGATCCTGCTTGGGAGCCTCGAGCGGTACCTGCGCGGGGGAGTGGGATGGGCGATCCTTTCCTCCGCGGCGTATACCGTCCTCGTCTACCTGCAGATGCGCGGGATTCTCTTCCCCCCCGGTTTCGAGCCTACGTCCGTCCCGTTTTCCCAGTTCGCCCGATCGGCGATAACGCACTCCACGGCATTCCTCATAACTGGAGTCCTGTCCGGGGTTCTCGGCGAGGAGATCCGGAAGGGGAAGGAGAAGGTCCGCGACCGGGACGACATGATCCAGAAACTGGAGAGCTTCCACAAGCACGTGATCGATAATATCCCGTCCGGCCTCCTCACCTTCGACACGCAGGGAAAAGTGAACATGGTGAACGACACGGCGTGCGCCATACTCGGGAGGACGCGGGAGGATACGATCGGGAAGCCGATGGGGCAGGTCCTGGCCGGCATCGAAGGGTTGGAGGCGAGGGAGGGCAGGGATGATTCCCGGATTCCCCGCGCGGAGATCCGGTTTCTCCGGTCCGACGGAGCGGAGGTCTTTCTGGGATTCTCGACCTCCCCGATGAAAGACCCGGAGGGACACGCGATCGGCCGCGTGGTGATCTTCCAGGACCTGACCCCCATCCGGCAGATGGAGGAGCGCGTCCGGATCGCGGATCGCCTTGCGGGGGTGGGGGAGCTCGCGGCCGGGCTTGCCCACGAGATCCGGAATCCCCTCGCGTCGATCGCAGGGTCATCCCAACTGCTCAGGGAGTCGGTCGCCTCCTCCGTGGAATCGGCAACCCTCCTCGACATCATCGGAAGGGAAAGCCAGCGGTTGAACAGATTGATCACCGACTTCCTCGCGTACACCGGTCCGGATCAAAGGAACACGACACGCCTTGACGTGGCGTCGCTGCTGCGGGATGTCGCCGAGGCGATCCGCGCGGGAGAGGCCCGGCAGAAGGGCGTCGCGGTCGAACTTGTTCCGCTGAAGGCGCTGGTGGTGGAGGGGGACGCCGAGCAGTTGAAGCAGGTGGCGTGGAATCTCGTCCGCAACGCGGTGCAGGCCGCCCCGGCGGGTGGGAAGGTGATGATCGACGGTTTCGAACAGATCCGGCACGGGGCCCGTTACGTGGTCGCGGTGGTGGTCGACACCGGGGCCGGGATCGCACCGGGCATCCTCGAGAAGGTCTTCAACCCGTTCTTCACGACCAAGGAGGGGGGGACGGGGCTCGGTCTCTCCATCTCCCAGCGGATCGTGCACCAGCACAAGGGGTTCATCGAGGTTCGTGCGGCGCCCGGCAAGGGCTGCGCCTTTTCGGTGTTCCTCCCGGCGGTAGCGGCAAGGACCGGCGACGGGAACGGAAATGGCTGACCGCTCCGTGACGGTCGTGGGGGCGGGTCTTGCCGGGTCGGAGGCGGCCCTTCGCCTGGCCCGCGCCGGTCTCGGCGTCGACCTGTACGAAATGCGCCCCGGGAAACTCACACCGGCGCACCGGACGGGACGGTTCGCGGAACTCGTGTGCAGCAACTCCCTCGGATCCGTGGAGATGACTTCCGGGAAGGGACTCCTCAAGGAGGAGCTCCGGATCCTCGGGTCCGCCCTCCTCCCCATCGCAGAGGCTTCCCGGGTCCCCGCGGGGAAGGCGCTGGCGGTCGACCGGGAGGAGTTCAGCCGAAGGGTCACCGAGGAGGTACGTTCCCGCCCCGGCATCCGGGTCCATGAACGGGAAGTGGAGGCGATCCCCGCGGACTCCCTGGTGATCCTGGCCTGCGGCCCCCTTGCGTCGGATGCCATCGCATCGGCGATTCGCGACGTTCTCGGAGAAGAGGGATTCTACTTTTACGATGCCATTTCGCCGATCGTGGACGCCGAAACGATCGACCCGGGGGAGTGCTTCGTCGCCGACCGGTACGGCGTCGGGACGGGGGACTACCTCAACCTCCCCATGGACCGGGGACAATACGAGGAGTTCCTTTCCGCCCTCCTGTCCGCGAAAACGGTGGCGCTGCGGACATTCGAGGAGCCGAGGTACTTCGAGGGATGCATGCCGGTCGAGGAGATCGCGCGGCGCGGGCCGGACACCCTCCTGTTCGGTCCGTTGCGGCCGGTCGGCCTTCGGGACCCGCGGACCGGGAGGATGCCGCATGCCGTCGTCCAGCTCCGGAAGGAAAACGCCGCGGCCACGATGTACAATCTGGTCGGCTTCCAGACGCGCCTGACGTATCCCGAACAGAAACGGGTCTTCTCGCTGATCCCGGGGCTCACGTCCGCAGGGTTCCTGCGGTACGGATCGGTGCACCGCAACAGTTTCCTCGATGCCCGGCGGCACCTCCATCCATGGATGGAGTCCCGGGGCCGCGCCGGTCTGTTCTTCGCGGGACAGATCACGGGGGTCGAGGGATACGTCGAGTCGATCGCGTCCGGCCTGGTCGCGGCGGTTTCCGCTGCGCGCAGGGATGCCGGGAAGGACCCCCGTCCCTTCCCGCGGGAGTCGATGATCGGCGCGCTGATGGAACGGATCACCACGCCGGGTCCGGACCGGGCCCAGCCGATGAACGCCAACTTCGGCCTTCTTCCCGAAGTGGCGGTGCGGCGGAAGCGGGACCGGAAGGAGCGGAAGGCGGAGGTCGCTCTCGACGCACTACGGGACTTCGCCGCCGACCTCCCCTGAGGACTTCGGGACCTTGTACGGGCGCGGGAGAAGTGTTACAAAACTCTTTTCCGGTGCGGGGGGGAGGATTCGTTGGGAAAGCCGGTGATCGAGCGGTTCACGGGGTTTCTTTCGGTCGAGCGGAACGCTTCGGCGGAGACCGTGCGCGCATACCGCAGGGAAGTGGATCGCCTCCAGCGCTTCCTGCGGGAAGACGGAAACGCGGGGGATGCGGAACCCGTCGACTGGTCGAAGGTCACCGCCGCCGATCTCCGCCGGTTCTTCTCCCGGCAGTTCGACGCGCCCGGGGACACGGGGGAGAAGATCCGCCCGGCGACGGCCGCCCGCAAGGTGTCCGCGGTCAGGACCTTCCTGGGGTTCCTCGTCGCGCAGGGAGAGATCGACGCCAATCCCGCCGTCGGGATTCCCGCGCCGCGAAAGGCGATGCGGCTGCCGGAGTTCCTCCCCGTCGACGAGATGGACGCATTCCTGCGGGACCTTCCGTGCGGGACCCTCCGTGAGAAGCGGGACGCGGCGATCCTCGAACTCCTGTACTCTTCCGGACTTCGGGTGGGGGAGCTCTGCTCCCTGCGCATGCGGGATCTCTCCATCGAGTCGTCCACCGTCCGCGTTACGGGAAAGGGCAGGAAGGTCCGTGTCGTCCCCGTCGGCGGGAAGGCGGTCCGCGCGATCGGGAAATACCTGGCCGTCCGGCCCCCTGCCTGCGGAGGGGAGTTCCGGAGCGGGCACGAGGAGCCGCTTTTCCTCAACCTGCGGGGGAACGTCGGGAAGGAATCGGGCCTGGGGATCACTCCGAGGAGCGTGGCGAGGATCCTGCGGGAGCGGCTCGGCGCCCGGGTCGGCGCGATCGGGCGCCACCTGTCGCCCCACGGGATGCGGCACTCCTTCGCCACCCATCTGCTCGAATCGGGGGCGGACCACCGGGCGATCCAGGAGATGCTCGGGCACGCCTCCCTGTCGACGACGCAACGGTACGCGCGGGTCAACGTGAGCCACCTCGTCCGGATGTACGAGGATGCACATCCGCTCGCGGGCCGCCCGGGGAACTCCCGGCGGGAGGGGAGGGGCAAGTGACGGAGATCCGGGGAACGACGATCGTCGCCGTCGCCCGCGGGGGGCGGGTTGCGGTCGCAGGGGACGGCCAGGTGACGATGGGGAACGTCATCCTCAAGCAGACTGCGAAGAAGATCCGGCGTCTGCATGACGGGCACGTGGTCGCGGGATTCGCGGGGAGCACCGCCGATGCGTTCACCCTGTTCGAGAAGTTCGAGGCGAAGCTGGCGGAGTTCCGCGGGAACCTTCGGCGGGCCGCGGTGGAACTCGCGAAGGACTGGCGCACGGACCGCGTGCTTCGGAGGCTCGAGGCGCTCATGGTGGTTACGGACGGGAAGGATCTCATGCTGCTCTCGGGGACCGGGGACGTGGTCGAGCCGGACGACGGCGTGATCGGTATCGGTTCGGGAGGCTCGTTCGCGCTGGCCGCCGCGCGCTCCCTTCTCCTCCATTCGGACCTGACGGCGGGGGAGATCGCGCGGGAGGCCGTGCGGATCGCCTCGGAGATCTGCGTCTTCACGAACGGGAACATCGTGTCCGAGGAGATCGAGGCGTCATGACCGGCGCGGAACCGGAAGGCGCCGGGGTCCGGTCGTTGATCCCCCGTGAGATCGTCGCCGAGCTCGACAGGCACATCGTCGGGCAGGCGGAGGCGAAGCGGGCGGTTGCGATCGCGCTGCGGAACCGGTGGCGCCGGTTGCAGGTCCCCGCGGAGCTTCGTGACGAGATCGTGCCGAAGAACATCATCATGGTCGGGCCGACCGGCGTCGGGAAGACCGAGATCGCACGGCGGCTGGCAAGGCTTGCGCAGGCGCCCTTCATCAAGGTGGAGGCGTCGAAGTTCACCGAGGTGGGATACGTGGGCCGGGACGTCGAATCGATGATCCGGGACCTCGTCGAGATCGCCGTCCGGATGGTCCGCTCCGAGGAGATGGAAAAGGTCGCCGACCAGGCGAAGGCCGCCGCCGAGGAGCGGCTCCTCGACCTGCTTCTCCCGCGCACCCCGGTGAAGGAGGGCGAGGCGTCCGCCGCGCCCGACGCCGGGGCGACGGACACGCGGGAGCGGTTCCGCGCCATGCTTCGCGCGGGGAAGCTCTCGGATCGCACCGTCGAGGTCGAGTTCAAGGAGGCGTCGGTTCCGGTGCTGGACATCGCGGGACTCGGGGGCGGCCCCCCGGAGGGGATGGAGGGAAATCTGCAGGAGATGCTCTCCGGCATGTTCCCGAAGCGGACGCGAAGGAAGCGGATGCGGGTCGGAGAGGCGCTCGGCTTCCTCGAAAAGGAGGAGGCGGCCCGCCGGGTCGATACGGAGCGCGTAAAGCAGTTGGCGGTGGAGCGCACCGAGCAGTCCGGGATCGTGTTTCTCGATGAGATCGACAAGATCGCCGGCCGGGAATCGCTACAGGGCCCCGACGTCTCCCGCCAGGGAGTCCAGCGGGACCTCCTGCCGATCGTCGAGGGGTCCGCCGTCCACACGAAGCACGGCGTCGTGCGGACCGACCACATCCTGTTCGTGGCCGCCGGGGCGTTCCACGCGAACAAGCCGTCCGACCTCATCCCGGAGCTCCAGGGGAGGTTCCCGATCCGGGTGGAGTTGTCGTCCCTCACCAGGGACGATTTTGCGCGCATCCTGACCGAGCCCCACGGCGCGCTCACGCGGCAGTACGAGGCGATGCTGTCGGCCGAGGGGGTACGGCTCACGTTCACGCCGGAGGCGGTCCTCCGGATCGCCGAGATGGCGTGCGAGGTGAACGACCGCACCGAGAACATCGGCGCCCGCCGGCTCCACACGGTGATGGAGCGGCTGCTGGACGACCTGCTGTTCTCGGCCCCGGAGATCTCCGGGCAGGAAGTGGTCGTCACCCGCCCCTACGTCGAGGAGCGGCTGGCGGGGATCGTGAAGGACGCCGACCTCAGTCGATACATCCTCTGAGGGACGCGCGGGGGGAGAGATGGAAGGGTATATACGGAAAGCCGAGATGCTGATCGAGGCGTTGCCGTACATCCGGGAGTTCACCGGCAAAACGGTGGTGGTGAAGTACGGCGGCGCCGCGATGAAGGACGACGCGCGGATGGCGTCGTTCGCGCAGGACATCGTACTGCTCCAGTACGTCGGGATCCGGCCCGTGATCGTCCACGGCGGCGGGCCCCAGATCGACCGGATGCTGGAAAAGCTCTCTATTCCCACGCGGCGTGCGGAGGGGTTGCGGGTTACCTCCCCGGAAGCGATGGAAGTGGTGGAGATGGTCCTCGGCGGAACCGTCAACCAGCGGATCGTGGCGCTGATCAACACCTTCGGCGGGAAGGCGGTAGGGCTCTGCGGCAAGGACGGGGGCTTGATCCTCGCGGAGAAGAGCACGGCGAGGAGCAGGGAAACCGGAAAGCCGCTCGACCTGGGCATGGTCGGAGACGTGAAGGAGGTGCGGCCGGAAGTGATACGGACCCTCGAGGCGGACGGCTTCGTCCCGGTCATTGCTCCGATCGGAGTGGGGGAGGGCGGCGAGGCGTACAACATCAACGGCGACACGGCCGCCGCCGCCGTCGCCGCGGCGCTGTCCGCGGAAAAGTTCGTACTGCTCACGGATGTGCCGGGCGTCCTGGACGCGAAGGGCGGGCGAATCTCCACGATGACCGGGGCGGAGGCCGAATCGGCCATCCGGTCGGGCGCGATCACGGGAGGGATGATACCGAAGGTGGAGTGCGGGCTGGCGGCGCTGCGCGCGGGGGTGCGGAAAGTCCATGTCCTCGACGGGCGGGTCCCCCACAGCGTCCTCCTCGAGATCTTCACCGACGCCGGGATCGGCACCGAGATCGTCCGGGCGGGCCGGGGAGCGGGCGGGGAATGACCGGCGCGGAGGCGATCGCCTTGACGCAACGGTACCAGATGGGAAACTACACCCGCTTCCCCGTGGCCTTCGTCCGCGGCGAAGGGAGCTGGCTGTATGACGATCTCGGCAAGCCGTATCTCGATTTCCTCGGCGGGATCGCCGTGGCGATCCTGGGGCACGCCCACCCGGCGGTCACGCGCGCGATCGCGGAGCAGGCGGGACGCCTGGTGCACGTTTCCAACCTGTTCCACGTCCCCGTCCAGGCCGGCCTTGGGGAGCGCCTGTCCAAGGCTACGACCGGAGGGAAGGTCTTCTTCTGCAACAGCGGGACGGAAGCGAACGAGGCGGCGATCAAGCTGGCCCGCAGGTGGGCCTTCGATCGCCACGGGGAGGGCCGGCACGGGATCGTGACGCTGGAAGGATCGTTCCACGGCCGCACGTACGGCGGTCTCTCCGCCACGGGGCAGCCGAGGTTCCACCAGGGGTTCGAGCCGATGCTCCCGGGGTTCAGCACGGTCCCCCTCGGCGACGTCGACGCGCTCGACGAAGCGCTGACGGACCGGGTCTGCGCGTTCTTCGTCGAGCCGATCCAGGGGGAAAGCGGCGTTCGGATGCACCCGCCCGGCTACCTGAAGGCGGCGGAAGCGCTCTGCCGGAGGAAGGGGATCCTCCTCGTCGCGGACGAGATCCAGACGGGGATGGGACGGACCGGCGCATTCCTCGCGTCCGACCGCTTCGGCATCGCGCCCGACGTGGTGACGTTGGCGAAGGGGATCGCGAACGGCCTGCCCCTGGGCGCCGTCGTGGCGCGCGACGAGGTGGCCGCGGCGTTCGTTCCGGGCACGCATGGCAGCACCTTCGGCGGGAATCCGGTCTGCTGCGCCGCCGCCCTCGCGGTGATGGACGTCCTGGAATCTCCCGGTTTCTACGACGCCGTCCTCCGGAAGGGGCAGCGGCTCATGGGGGGACTCTCGGAGATCGCCGCCCGGAGGAACGACATCCGGGAAATCCGGGGCGTCGGCCTCATGGTGGGCGTGGAGATGGCGTGCGAGACGAAACCGATCGCCGCGATGTGCCTCGACGCGGGGCTCATCGTGAATGCCGCGGGGGGAAATATCCTGCGGTTCCTTCCCCCACTCACCGTCACGGAAGGAGAAATCGACCGGGCGCTCGAGATCCTTTCGACGGTCCTCCCGGCTGAAGGGCGGAAGTCGTGAAGACGGACCTGCTCCGTATACTCGATCTCTCCGATCGGGAGATCCTCTCCCTGATCCGGTCGGGAATGACGTGGAAGCGCCGCGGGGGATCGCCGAAGGCGCCCCGCCCGCTTGCGGGGAAATCGCTGGCGATGATCTTCCAGAAGGCCTCGACCCGGACCCGGGTCTCGTTCGAGGTCGCGATGACCCGGCTGGGCGGACATGCGCTCTTCCTGTCCCCGCAGGACACGCAGATCGGACGGGGAGAGCCGATCCGGGACACCGCGCGCGTCCTTTCCCGGTACGTCGACGCCGTGATGATCCGGACCTTCGGTCACGAAACGGTGGTGGAGCTCGCCGCCGCGGCGACGGTCCCGGTGATCAACGGGCTGACGGACATCCATCACCCGTGTCAGATCCTCGCCGATCTGATGACCGCGGCGGAGCGGGGGATCGACCTGCGGAAAATGCGGGTTGCGTTCATCGGCGACGGCAACAACGTGGCCAATTCGTGGGTCGAGGCGGCGCACGTCCTCGGTTTCGACCTGCGGATCGCGTGTCCGAAGGGGTACGAACCGGATCCCACGGTCCGGAGGGATGCCGGAAAAACCGGCCGCGGAGAGGTCAGGATCGTCCGCGACCCCACGGAAGCGGCGCGGGGAGCCGCCGTTCTTTACACGGACGTCTGGACCAGCATGGGCCAGGAAGCCGAAGCGCGGAAGCGGCTTGCCGCGTTCAAGGGGTACTGCATCGACGAGGCGCTCCTGCGGCTGGCGGATCCCGGCGCGATCGTGATGCACTGCCTCCCCGCCCACCGTGGCGAGGAGATCACGGAAGCGGTGCTCGAGGGGCCGCACTCCGCCATCTTCGACGAGGCGGAGAACCGCCTGCACGTCCAGGCGGCCGTTCTCGAGAAGTTCATCAAACACTGAAAGTTTCAAGGAGGAACAAGTTGGAAAAAGTGAAGAAAGTCGTACTCGCGTATTCGGGGGGGCTCGACACCTCGGTGATCCTTGCGTGGCTCGTCGAGAATTATCATTGCGAGGTGATCGCCTTTGTCGCCGACCTCGGGCAGGGAGAGGAACTCGGTCCCGTGCGCGCCAAGGCGAAGAAGACCGGCGCCTCGAAGGTGTACGTGGAGAACGTGCAGGACGAGTTCGTCCGCGACTTCGTCTTTCCGGCGCTCATGGCGAACGCGGTCTACGAGGGCCAGTATCTCCTCGGGACCTCCATCGCCCGGCCCCTGATCGCCAAGAAGCAGATCGAGATCGCCAGGAAGGAAAAGGCCGACGCGGTCTCCCACGGCGCGACCGGGAAAGGGAACGACCAGGTCCGCTTCGAGCTCACCTACTACGCCCTGATGCCAGGGATCCACGTCATCGCCCCGTGGCGCGAATGGGACCTCGCCTCGCGGACGGACCTGGTGAACTACGCGAGGAAGCGGGGAATCCCCACGCCGGTCACCGCGGCCAAGCCTTACTCCAGCGACCGGAACCTTCTGCACATCAGCTTCGAGGGGGGGATCCTCGAGGATCCGTGGATGGAGCCGCCCGAGAGCATGTTCGTCCTGACCCGGTCTCCCCAGAAGGCGCCGAACCGTCCCGAGTACGTGGAGGTCGACTTCGCGGGGGGGATCCCCGTTGCGGTCAACGGGCGGAAAATGGGGCCGGCGAAGATCCTCGGCCACCTGAACACCCTCGGGGGAAAGCACGGCATCGGGCGCGTGGACCTCGTCGAGAACCGGTACGTCGGGATGAAGTCCCACGGCGTGTACGAGACGCCGGGCGGGACGATCCTGCACGCGGCGCACCGCGCCGTCGAGTCGCTCACCCTGGACCGCGAGGTGATGCACCTGCGCGACTCCCTCATGCCTCGGTTCGCGGAGCTCATCTACAACGGCTACTGGTATTCGCCGGAGATGGACCTCCTCAAGGGGACGGTCGTCGCGACCCAGGAGAACGTTACCGGCACCGCGCGGCTGAAGCTGTACAAGGGCGCGATCACCGTGGCCGGCAGGAGGAGCCCCGTCTCCCTCTACCGGACCGACTTCGCGACGTTCGAGAAGGAGACCGTCTTCAACCAGGCCGACGCGACCGGTTTCATCAAGATCAACGCCCTGCGGCTCAAGATCCGGTCGATGCTCAAGCAGCGAAAGGGCTGACATGGCGAAGAAGAAGGCGTGGGGGGGGCGCTTCGGCGGAGAGACCGACCGGTTCGTGGAGGAGTTCACCGCTTCGATCCCGTACGATGTCCTGCTTTACCGGCACGACATCGCCGGCAGCGTCGCACACGCCCGGATGCTGGGGAAGCAGGGGATCCTCCCGAAGGCCGAGGCGGAGCGGATCGTCAAGGCCCTGCTGGCGATCCGGGGAGAGATCGAGTCGGGGAAGTTCTCCTTCGATCTCTCGGACGAGGACATCCACATGGCGATCGAGCGCCGGCTGATCCGCAGGATCGGGCCCGTCGGCGGAAAGCTCCACACGGGACGCAGCAGGAACGACCAGGTCGCCGTCGATCTCCGCCTCTACCTGCGCGACGAAATCGACGAGGTTCTCCGGCTCCTCGTGAAGATCGAGGAAACCCTCGTTTCCCGGGCCGAGGAGCTCTTCGGGATCGTCCTCCCCGGCTACACCCACCTTCAGCGGGCCCAGCCGATCCTCTTCTCCCATTACCTGCTGGCGTACCGGGAGATGTTCGCCCGGGACGCCGACCGGTTCCTCGAGGCGCGCCGGCGGATGAACGTCTCCCCGCTCGGGGCGGGGGCGCTGGCCGGCTCCACGTTCCCGTTGGATCGGGCGTTCACGGCTCGGGAACTGGGGATGGACGGGGTGTGCGAGAACAGCATCGACGCGGTATCGGACCGCGACTTCGCCGCCGATTTCCTGTACGCGTGCGCCGTGACGATGATGCACCTGTCGCGGCTCGCCGAGGAGATGGTGTACTGGTCGTCCACGGAGTTCCGCTTCCTCTCCCTGCCGGACGCCCTGTGCACCGGCAGCAGCATCATGCCGCAGAAGAAGAATCCCGACGTGGCCGAGCTCATCCGCGGGAAGACCGGGCGCGCCTACGGCAACCTGGCGAACCTCCTGACCCTCATGAAGGGCCTTCCGCTCGCATACAACCGGGACATGCAGGAGGACAAGGAGCCGGTCTTCGATTCGGCCCGCACCGTCAAGGATTGCCTCACCGGGGCGGACATCCTGCTCCGGGGGATGGCGGTGAACGAGGAGCGGATGCGGGCGGCGTGCGACGACGGGTTCCTCACGGCCACGGACCTTGCGGACTACCTTGCGAGGAAGGGGGTGCCGTTCCGCAAGGCCCACGAGATCACCGGGAAGATCGTGCGGCATTGCGAGGAGCGCGGCAAGCGGCTGAAGGATCTCGGCCTCAAGGAGCTTCGGGCGTTTTCGAAGGTGATCGGCGAGGACGTCCGCAGCGCCATCTCCCTCACCAACTCCGTGCGCCAGAGGAAGACGCGCGGCGGGACGGGGGCGGAGGCGGTCCGGGCCCGCCTGTCGTCGCTCCGGAAGAAATGACTCGGCTCGCGCGCGCGGCGATCGCGCTGGCCGTCATGTTGACGATGCTGGGATCCGCGGGATGCGGGCGCAAGGCCATGCCCGAGCCCCGGAAAACCGAAAGCTCGTCGGCCGCAACCCTGATCGGGGCGAGGTGAGACGATGCATCATTTTCAGGTACGGAACGGGGAGATGCACTGCGAGGGAGTCCCGCTGCGGAAGATCGCCCGGGACGTGGGGACGCCGGTGTACGTATACAGCCACGCGACCCTTGCCCACCACTACCGGGTCTTCGACGAGGCGTTCGGCGGGATCCCGCATATCGTCTGCTTCTCGATGAAGTCCAACTCGAACGGCTCCGTCATCCGGACCTTCACCGGCCTGGGCAGCGGAGTCGACATCGTCTCCGGGGGGGAGCTCGAGCGCGCACTGGCCGCCGGGGCGCCCCCGTCGAAGATCGTCTACTCGGGAGTCGGGAAGAAGGCCCCCGAGATCGAGGAGGCGTTGAACCGGGGGATCCTCATGTTCAACGTCGAGTCGCGCGAGGAGCTGGAGACGATCGACTCGGTGGCGGGAAGGATGCGGAAGCGGGCCCCCATCGCGATCCGTGTGAACCCCGACGTGGATCCGAAGACCCACCCGTACATTTCGACGGGGCTTAAGAAGAACAAGTTCGGGATCCGGATCGGGCAGGCGCTCAAGGATTACGAGTGGGCGGCCGGGCGGCGCCACATCGAGATCGTGGGGGTGGACTGCCACATCGGATCGCAACTGACCGACGTCGCCCCCTTCGTCGATGCCGCCGGGCGGGTCCGCCGGCTCGTCGACCGGCTGCTCCGGAAAGGATTGCACATCCGGTTCGTGGACATCGGCGGCGGCCTGGGGATCCGTTACAACGACGAGCTTCCCCCGGATCCGAAGGCGTACGCCGACGCGGTCACGGAGGCGTTCCGGGGCCTTCCCGTCACGCTCGTGCTCGAGCCGGGCCGGGTCCTCGTCGGAAATGCCGGGATCCTGCTCACCGAGGTCCTCTACACGAAGCCGATCCCGTCCCCGGCCGGGAAAGGGAAGAAGCATTTCTTCATCGTCGACGCGGCGATGAATGACCTGGCGCGCCCCTCGCTCTACGGGTCGTACCACGCGGTTCTCCCGGTGGGGAAGCCGCGCCGCGGAAAGGTGACGGCGGACGTCGTCGGCCCCATCTGCGAATCCGGGGATTTCCTTGCGAAGGACCGCGTGATGCCGCCCTGCCGGGGAGGGGATCTCCTCGCGGTGATGAGCGCGGGGGCGTACGGTTTCTCCATGTCGTCGAACTACAACACCCGGCCCCGCGCCGCCGAGGTGATGGTGTCCGGGAACCGGTTCGAGGTCGTCCGGCGGCGGGAGACGGTGCGGGACCTGGTTCGCGGCGAGCGGACCGCGTCGTTCCTCTCCCGCCGGCGCACGGGAAAAGGATGATCGCTTCTCGATCCCCCCGCGGTTCTGCTACGATATTCGCAGGCCGAACGGAGAGGACGGGGAGATGACGCGGAAGGGGATTCCTTTTTCAAAGCTCAACGGGAGCGGCAACGACTTCCTCCTGATCGACGACCGTGGGGACGCGATGCGGGGCATCGACCGCCCTTCCTTCGTCGCGAAGGTGTGCGACCGGTCCCGCTCGATCGGCGCCGACGGAGTGATCGTGATCGAGCCGTCGCGGCGGGCGGATTTCCGGTGGGACTTCTACAACGCCGACGGATCCCGCGCCGAGATGTGCGGCAACGGGGGCCGGTGCGCGGCGCGTTTCGCGGCAACCCGCCGGATCGCGGGGCGCGAGATGTCCTTCGAGACGCTCGCGGGTATCCTCCATGCATCCGTGAGCGGTCGGCGGGTGAAGCTCCAGATGACGCGGCCCCGCGGGTTGGCGGTCGACCGGTCCCTGACGCTGGCGGGGAAGAGGTTCACCTACTCGTTTCTCGACACCGGCGTTCCCCACGCGGTCCTGTTCGTCCCCGACGTTTCGCGGGCGGACGTGACCGGGGTCGGACGCGGGATCCGGCGGCACAAGGCGTTCGCGCCCCGGGGTACCAACGTCGACTTCGTGCAGCCGGAGGGAGGCGCCCTGCTGGTGCGCACCTACGAGCGGGGGGTCGAGGGCGAGACGCTGGCGTGCGGAACGGGAGCGGTCGCCAGCGGGATCCTGGCGGCGATCCGCGGTCTCGCCGCGCCTCCGGTTACCGTGCGGACGAGCGGCGGCGAAACGCTCGTCATCCATTTCGACCCGAAGCGGAAGGATTTCGGAGAGGTCTTCCTCGAGGGGGACACCTCCTGGTCGTGTGACGGAAAGATCCACGAAGAGGCGTATCGCTACTGAAAAGGGGGGACGATCGAATGTTCCACGGTGCCATCGTCGCAACCATCACGCCGTTCCGGAACGGCAAGCTGGACGCGTCCGCGCTGAAGAAACTTGTGGAGTTCCAGATCCGGAACGGGACCGACGGGATCGTTCCGTGCGGCACGACCGGCGAGTCCGCGACGCTCGCCTACGAGGAACACGAGCGGGTGATCGACCTGGTGCTCGAGGCGGCGGCCGGGCGGGTGCCGGTCATCGCGGGAACGGGGTCGAACAATACCAAGGAAGCCGTCGTGCTTACGCGCTACGCGAAGAAGGCGGGGGCGAACGCGGCGCTCGTCATCACCCCGTACTACAACAAGCCGACGCAGGCGGGGCTGATCGCGCACTTCCGGGAAGTGGCCGCCTCCGCGGACATCCCCCTCATCCTCTACAATGTCCCGTCCCGCACCGGGGTCAACATGACCGCGGAGACCGTGGCGCGGCTTTCGGAGGTGAAGAACATCGTCGGGGTGAAGGAGGCCTCCGGGAACCTCACCCAGGTCTGCGACATCATGAAGATGACCCCCAGGACCTTCTGCGTGCTCTCCGGGGACGACGGACTGTACTTCCCGATGCTCGCCCTCGGCGCCAAGGGTGTCATCTCCGTCGTCTCCAACGTGGCTCCGAGGGAGATGGCCGACCTCTACGACGCCTTCGCCATGGGGGAGGTGGCGCGGGCGCGGGAGATCCACTTCCGCCTGTGGCCCCTGATGAAGGTGCTCTTCATCGAGACGAACCCGATCCCGGCCAAGACGGCGCTCGCCATGATGGGGAAGGTACGCGAAGAGTTCCGGCTCCCACTCTGCAGGATGTCCGACGCCAACCGGAAGGTCCTCGCGAAGGTCCTCTCCGACCTCCAGATCAGGTAGGGGGCGGACTTGCCCGGCGTGGTGATCTGCGGCGCGATGGGGCGGATGGGGAGGGCGATCCTCGGCATCCTGAAAGAGGGGCCCCACGGGTTATCCCTCTCCGGTGCGGTCGAGGCGGCCGGGCACCCCCTGCTCCTGCAGGACGCCTTCGAGGCGACCGGGGCCGGAAGGGCGGGTGTTCCCGTCACCGACGACTTCGCGAAGTCGATCGCCGTCTCGGACGTGGCGATCGACTTCACGGGGGCCGACTCCTCGGCGCGCAATGCCGGATCGGCCGCCGCCGCGGGGAAGCCGATCGTCATCGGGAGCACGGGGCTCGGCCCGGCCCACATGGAGAGGATCCGGATCGCGGCGACGAAGGTGGCGATCGTCCAGTCCCCCAACATGAGCGTCGGGGTGAACCTCATGTTCAAGGTCGCGGCCGACGTGGCGCGGGTGCTGGGCGAGGAGTACGACGTGGAGATCGTCGAGACGCATCACAGGTTCAAGAAGGACGCCCCCTCGGGGACGGCGGTCCGGCTCGCCGACGCGGTGGCGACCGCCCTCGGACGGACGATGGAAGAATCGGGCGTGTACGGGCGGCGGGGGATGGTAGGGGAGCGTTCCCGCAAGGAGATCGGCGTCTTCGCCGTCCGCGCCGGGGACGTGGTGGGGGAGCACACGCTGATCTTCGGCGGAATCGGCGAGCGGTTCGAGATCACGCACCGGGCCCACAGCCGCGATACGTTCGCCCGCGGCGCCGTGAGGGCGGCTGCGTGGATCCTCGGGAAACCGCCGGGGCTCTACGACATGGCCGACGTCCTCGGGATCGGGAAATGAGGATCGCGCGATACGAATTCGAGGGCCGGACGAGGTACGGGCTTGCCGACCCGGAGGGCGGGAAGGTTAGCGAGATCGCGGGGGAGCCGTTCGTCCGCATCGAGCCGACCGGCGTTGTGCTGCGGCTCGACGAGATCCGTCTCCTCGCCCCGGTGGTACCCGGGAAGATCGTCGCGGTGGGCCTCAACTACATGGACCACGCACGCGAAATGGGGAAGAAGATCCCCGAGGAGCCGCTCCTCTTCCTCAAGGCCTCCTCGGCATTGAACGATCCGGGGGGTGAGATCGTCTACCCGCCGCAGTCGCAGCGGGTGGATTACGAGGCGGAGCTCGCGGTGGTGATCGGCCGGAAGGCGAAGAATGTGAAGCGGAAGGACGCGGGGGCCTACATCCTCGGGTACACATGCATCAACGACGTGACCGCGCGCGACCTCCAGGTGAAGGATGTGCAGTATACCCGCGCAAAGGGGTTCGATACATTCGCCCCGCTGGGACCGTGGGTCGTGACCGACTTCGATCCCTCCGGCGCGTCCATACGCTGCCTCGTGAACGGCGAGGTACGCCAGGACGGCAACACGCGCGAGATGGGGGCGTCGGTCTTCCGGCTGGTGGAATTCATCTCCTCCGTCATGACGCTCTTCCCGGGGGACGTGATCGCGACCGGAACGCCTCCCGGCGTCGGGTCGCTCCGTGTGGGGGATGTCGTGACCGTCGAGGTGGGCGGGATCGGCGCCCTGACCAACCGGGTCGTCGCATCGTAGCCCGGCGGGAACCGGGATGACCGCGCGGCGGGAAGCGGTTTTCCTCCTCGGAAGCAACCAGGGGAGGCGCGTGCGGCGGATCCGGGACGCCGTGGACAGGCTATCCGCCGAGACGGAGCTTCTTGCCATTTCGCGTTTGTACGCGAGCGAGCCGTTCGGACGGTCTCACCAGCCGTGGTTCCTCAACCTGGCGGTACGAGCGGCGACGGCGCAGTCCCCGAGGGGACTGCTCGATCTCGCGAAGCGGCTCGAAAGGGATGCGGGCCGACGCAGCACGGCCCGGTGGGGCCCGAGGACGCTGGACGTCGACATCCTGCTTCTTGGGGACGCTGTAATCGACCTCCCGGAACTCGTGATCCCGCATGCGTCGATGGCCCGGCGCCGTTTCTGCCTGCTGCCGGCCGCCGAGGTGGCCCCGGGCGCGGTTGTTCCCACCTACGGCCGCACCGTGACGCAACTGTTGGACGCGTGCGAAGATCCTCTCGAGGTGATCGTTTTATGAAAAGCTCCGGCCTTCTCCTGGTGTACCGTCTCGCAAATAGCTTGATGCACCGAGAGCGTCGATGCGCCGCGCCAGCGAGGCGCGCAAGTGAAGACGTACCGGGAGAGTACGTCGAACTTGCGCAACAAAGCTGGAGCGGATGCAGCGGCGCTCGAATGCCAAGATATTTGCGAAACGGTGCACTAGGATTCGCCCTCTTGACCGCCCTTGCGGCGGCTCTTTCGCTTTCCGGGTGCAAGAAGAAGGAGCCTCCCCCCCCGGCGGGCGAGGTGGAGCCGATCCGCTTGAACGCCGCAGCGGATATCGAGAATTACAAGGAGATCCTGCGGAAGGATCCGAACAACCTGCAGGCGCTGATCGGCGTCGGGAATCTCTACTTCGACACGAAAAAGGACCTCCTTGCGATCGAAAGTTACCGGAAGGCGCTTGCGCTCGATCCGTCGAATGCGAACGTGCGGACCGACATGGCGATCTGCTTCCGTCGCAGCGGGAATCCCAGCCAGGCGGTGGAGGAACTCAAGAAGGCCATCTCCACCTCCCCGCGGCATGCCCAGTCCCGCTACAATCTCGGGCTGATTCTTATCCACGACATGCATGATTTGGAGGGTGGGATCAAGGCGTGGGAAGCGCTTCTCGAAAACATACCGGACTACCCGTACCGGGACAACCTGAAGGCGGAAATCGCGAAAATGCGATCGATGCAGCAATCCGGGAAGCAGGTGTACAAGTGAAAAAATTTATAAAAGTAGATTCGAAAAATATAATTTAGTTTGATCTTTCTGTTGACACGGGCCTGCTAATCCAATATATCTAACATTGTTTTGTTATGAACCGATTCCACCCGCCAGGGGGCTTTCCATGGTCCGTCGAGACAAGTCAAACTACATCATCCAGTCGGTCGCCCATGCCCTCGATGTCCTGGAGGAGTTCCGGGACGAAACCGAGGAACTGGGGGTCACCGAACTCAGCAAGAAGCTAAAACTCCATAAAAACAACGTCTTTCGTATTCTCGCCACCCTTCAGTCTCGCAATTACATCGAGCAGAACCGCTCCAATGACAACTACCGCCTCGGGATCAAGTGCCTCGAATTGGGCCAGACCTTCATCCATCAACGCGGATTGCTGAAACAGGCGAGGCCGATCCTGCAGAATCTCGCCGAGACCTCGGGGGAGACGAGCTACATCTCGATCCTCCGTGGGAACGAGGTGATCTACCTCGATGCGGTGGAAGCCTCCTCCACGGTCCGCGTCATCTCCCGCGTCGGCCTGCACATGCCGATCCACGCAACCGCCGCGGGGAAGTGCCTTGTGGCCTACGATTCCGACGAGGAATTGCGCAAGCTGTTGCCCGGCGAGCTTCCCCGCTACACGAAGGCCACCCGGACGGATGTCAACGATCTCATCAAGGAGGTCGCGCTCGTCCGGGAGCGAGGGTATGCCGCCGATCTCGAGGAATTCGAGGAGGGACTGCGCTGCATCGGTGCCCCGGTACGCGACTACACCCGCAAGGTAGTCGGCGCGGTCAGCGTGTCAGGCCCGGCGCACCGGCTTTCCGACGAAAGGATCGCAACAGTTATCGGCCCGGAGCTCGAGCGGACGGGAAAGGCGCTCTCCGCCCGCCTCGGTTTCAGGGAATAACCGGCCGGTCCCATTCGACAATACGCCGTTGCCTTGACATGCCCTTGAAGGAAATGTACCTTCCCTAGTGAATGGAGATTCATTCACTAAAGGGGGGAGCGATGGCGAGGAGGGGGCCGAACAATAGCGGGGCAAAGCGGGACCGGATCCTTCGCGCCGCCGTAAAGATCTTCTCCCGGAAGGGATTCTTCAACTCCAAGGTGTCCGAGATCGCCCGGGCCGCCGAAGTCGCGGACGGGACGATTTATCTCTACTTCAGGAACAAGGACGACCTGCTGATCTCCCTGTTCGAGGAGAAGATGGGAGAGGTGGTGGCGGACGTGCGCCGGCGGATCGCGGTCGGCGGGAACGCATTGGAAAAGCTGAAGATATTCATTGAAAACCACATGGACCTCCTGGAGCGCGAGTCCGGGCTCGTCGAGGTCATCCAGGTAGAGCTGCGGCAGAGCACCAAGTTCCTGAAGGACTACACGCCGGTTAAGTTCTTCGAATACCTGGAAGTGATCAGCGACATCCTCGAGCAGGGAAAGGGGGAGGGGGTCCTCCGTCCCGACCTGAACGTCAGCGTCGCGCGGCGCGCCATCTTCGGCGCCCTGGACGAGTTGTCCCTCACGTACATCCTTTCGAGGAAACCGAAATATCATCCGACCGTGACCGCCTCCGAACTGTGCCGTCTCCTGCTGGAGGGGCTGCGCGCGCCCGGCGCGGCCGTCGGGAAGGGCTGACGGGATGGTCGGTTTCGATCCCACGCCGGAGCAGGAGGCGCTCCGGGAGATGACCCACAAGTTCGCGGCCAACGAGATCCGGCCGCGGGCGGCGGAGTGGGACCGGGACGGCGCCTTCCCGCTCGAACTGTTCCGGAAGGCGTTCGACCTCGGACTTACGACGGGATTCATCCCCGAGAGCCTCGGGGGCCAGGGGCTGACGATGCTCGACACGTGCATCCTCGAGGAGGAGATCTCCTGGGGATGCTCCGGCGTCGCCACTTCGA